>Ga0206677_10000004_pt1 | contig 301818 bp, 281 predicted proteins | sample M130m12015metaG_FD_155475 | JGI IMG/M metagenome (GOLD analysis project Ga0206677, IMG submission 155475) | Ammonia-oxidizing marine archaeal communities from Monterey Bay, California, United States - M1 30m 12015 | ecosystem: Environmental > Aquatic > Marine > Intertidal zone | place: USA... | reverse complement strand
CAGTAGGTGTTAAGGCAAATGCGGCCGGTGTCAGTACCAATGCAATCCGCACCACAGCTAACGCAGTAGGTGTTAAGGCAAATGCGGCCGGTGTCAGTACCAATGCAATCCGCACCACAGCCAACGCAGTAGGTGTTAAGGCAAATGCGGCCGGTGTCAGTACCAATGCAATCCGCACCACAGCTAACGCAGCAGGTGTTAAGGCAAATGCGGCCGGTGTTAATGCGAATGCCACCCGCTCCATAGCCAACACAGTAGGTGTTAAGGCAAATGCGGCCGGTGTCAGTACCAATGCAATCCGCACCACAGCCAACACAGTAGGTGTTAAGGCAAATGCGGCCGGTGTTAATGCGAATGCAACCCGCTCCATAGCCAATGCAACAGGTGTTAAGGCAAATGCAGCAGGTGTCAATGCCAATGCGGCAGGTGTTAATGCGAATGCATCAGGTGTCAATGCCAATACAAGCCTGATCACAACTAACGCGGCCGGTATCAATACCAACGCAGCAGGTATCAATACCAATGCGGCAGGTGTTAATGCGAATGCAAACCGCTCCATAGCCAATGCAACAGGTGTTAAGGCAAATGCAGCAGGTGTCAATGCCAATGCGGCCGGTGTTAGTACCAATACAAACCTGATCACAACTAACGCGGCCGGTATCAATGCCAACGCGGCAGGTGTTCGTACCAACACAAACCTGATCACAACTAACGCAGCAGGTATCAATACCAATGCGGCAGGTGTCAATGCGAATGCAGCAGGTGTCAATGCTAATACAAGCCTGATCACAACTAACGCGGCCGGTATCAATACCAACGCAGCAGGTATCAATACCAACGCAGCAGGTATCAATACCAATGCGGCAGGTATCAATACCAATGCGGCAGGTATCAATACCAATGCGGCAGGTGTTAATGCGAATGCAACCCGCTCCATAGCCAATGCAACAGGTGTTAAGGCAAATGCAGCAGGTGTCAATGCCAATGCGGCAGGTGTTAATGCGAATGCAGCAGGTGTCAATGCCAATACAAGCCTGATCACAACTAACGCAGCAGGTATCAATACCAACACAAACCTGATCACAACTAACGCGGCCGGCATCAACACCAACGCAACGGATGTCAGTGCCAATACAAACCGCATTAAAATTAATGCGGCGGGTATCAGTAACAATGCTCAGGCTATTACAAGCAACCTTGGCGCTATCGCAACAAACGCTCAGGATATTTCAACCAATCTCGGCGCTATCGGGAATAATGCCAAGGGTATTTCCACCAATGTCGGCGCTATCGCAACTAATGCTACTGCTATCTCAAGTAACTCTGCTGAGATAACTGCCAATACAGGTCTCATTAATGACAATACTCTCAATATCCAACGTATTGAAATTAAGATGGCTAAAGATGTCGATATGCTTAAATCTGGTATCGCTTCATCTCTCGCAATTGCGGGCATGCCTGCAACCCCTGGTGAAGGTCTGGGGCTCTCAATTGGCGCTGGCTATTTCGCTGGTGAGTCAGCGGTTGCAATGGGTCTAGTTTTTGTTGATTCAAAGAGAACTTTTAAACTTTCTGTTGGGCATGCTGGTGGCGAGACAAGTGCCTCTGCAGGCACCTCATTCAAGTTTTAATAGTACTATTCGATTAAGGGAAACCCCTGTTTTACAGGGGTTTTTTAGTTTTTGATTGGGCTAATGTACCTGCCCGAGTCGATATCAAAAGTAATGACCTTAGCTACGCCGCCATAGCGGTATCCTCGTCGACACAGCGCGTCCCTATACACAGCGACGAAGCGCTATCTAGGGTCCGTAGTGACAACCATCTAACAGTGACTCCTGAGTAATAACACTAATTAACATCGAGCACGCTCTCTCATGTATCCCTAAGATATGACTGAAGGCTCACTCTCCATCGCGAACTAAGGTTTTTTTATCGCCTCACAGTGCCCTATAATCCATCTAACGATAAAACATCAAAGGCCCATTAAATGACACCAAAACCCTCAATCGAACTCGAAGCGGCGGCTTTCCGTCGACTATTAAAACACTTAGATGACAACAAAGATGTGCAAAACATTGACCTGATGATACTAGCCGACTTCTGTCGGAACTGTCTCAGCAAATGGTATCTGGATGCCGCAGAAGAACGTGGCATTGCAATAGATTACGACCAGGCTCGCGAGGCCATTTATGGTATGCCATACAGCCAATGGAAGGAAAATCATCAACCACCCGCCACGACAGCGCAATTAGAGGCGCTAGCCGCTAAGCAGCAGTGATAATTTACTCGTCGACTAAATGGAAGCCCGGTGTGGAGTTCGATAGCGCAACCTCATCGTCGTTCATGGCTTCACCAACGTCCTCGAACAGTGGAGAGGACAAATAGCGTTCCCCTGTATCAGGTAACATACACAGAATTACGGTGCCGGGTGATGCGCTAGCTGCTATTTTTTGCGCGACGGCAAAAGTACAGCCTCCAGATATACCTGTGAAAATACCTTCTTTCCGAGCCAATAACTTGGACGCCTCTATGCCCTCTTGAGCATCAATGGGCGCCAGCTCATCGAAACGCTTTTGATCTATCGACTCCTGTAAAACCGCTGGAATAAAATCAGGCGTCCAGCCCTGAATAAGGTGCGGTTCAAACGCCGGATGACTTCCCGCGGGCGCGCCATCTGCGTCCCGTTGCTGTGGCTGGCCACTTTCTACTAGCTGGGCGTTGATCGGTTCACTAAGAATAATTTTGGTATCTGGCCGCTCTTGTCGCAACACCTTGGCCACACCTGAGAATGTACCGCCTGTACCGTATCCAGTTATCCAGTAATCGAGTTTATCTCCTGCAAAATCAGTCAATATTTCTCTGGCTGTAGTGTTCTCATGAACTAATGAATTAGCATCGGTTTCAAATTGACGAGCTAAGAACCAGTTATTAGCCTGTGCCAGTTCGACCGCTTTCAGATAACAGCCCATCGCTTTATTGGCTTTGGGTGTAAGAATAACCTTGGCCCCCAAGAAACGCATAAGTTTGCGCCGCTCAACCGATACGCTAGTCGGCATAGTCGCTACAAAAGGATAGCCCTTCGCCGCACAGACCATTGCAAGGCCCACCCCAGTATTGCCGCTAGTCGCCTCAATCACCGTTTGACCCGGCTTTAAAGCACCACTGCGCTCGGCTTCTTCTATAATACTAATCGCCAAACGATCCTTTACAGATCCGGCTGGGTTGAAAAACTCCGCCTTGACATAGAGCCGCACATCATCAGGCGCTAACTTTTTGACCCGCACTACGGGTGTGTCTCCAATAGTGTCCAAAATACTATCGTAGAGTTTGCCACGTCCTTCGGTAATACGTGTTCGGCAGTCTGACATACTTGATTTCTCTCTAATTAATAATAAAAGAATGACTGTAGTGTTTTAGTATTATAAACAATTATCTAGTCACCAAGCATTGTCAATTGGATCTTTGAACGCTAGTCATAAAAACCAATCGCGGCAATTTGAATATCCGCAATGTGATCCCGACCGAAGGCGACGACACCAATACTGCGAATAGAACCAGAGTTAACAGCAGATTTCAGCCATTTGCTAGAACCCTTGAACGCTGAGAACGGCACCTTAATGGTCTGCCACTGTTTATCAATATCAAAGCTCGCTTGGTAGAACTGCCAGGGTAAAACGGTTCCGCGAGTGCGTAAATGAACGTAATATTTTTGCGGCTCACCACGAACACGCAGAATTACCCCGGCCGACTTCTCAGCGACTCCCTTAACAACCCCAGTGCGTAATTGGATGAATCCACCATTATTTTCGGTGCTCACGATACCGGTCATGTGAGCGTAACTGACATCCCCCTCTTTTCTGTAAACTACCTGCCCATTAGAGATGCCACCCATTACCTGATCACTTACGTAACGCCAGCGCTGTTCCGGATTTAATTCAAAGTTATCCAACATAATCTCATCTGCTCCAACGGTTAAACTCGTTAAGGCTGACAGAAGACATAGGGTCTTTAGACAGATCTTGCTTTGAAAAAATGGCATACAAATCAACCTCGTTTGTATTGTGTGGGGCAGTAACCCCTGCTCACATTGGGTGAACGCAGAGACAGATGCTTAGTTTTTCGACCGGTTACGCGCTTGCGCCACATGCGAAATGAGGAAGCTTTCATCTCTCCACGCATTAGTGCTACGACCCCAGACTCATTCAGTCCAAAGTGATTTTCTATAGCTTCGAATGGCGTGCGGTCTTCCCATGCCATTTCGATAATTCGCGACACCTCATCAGGCTTGAAACTCCGGGTGGATCGCTGCTGCCCTCGCATTATTTGTTTAATCGTTAACTCCAAAATCCAGATTTAATCTGCTAAATTACGGCTCTAAGCCAGTTTTGTATCATTTGTAAACCAATAGGGCATCAACTGCCTTTGGACTCAAAGGACAAACGGGTTATAGTCAGTCTTATGAACTAAAAAGAAGCAGAACTATGAAATTTCCTGTTATTGTCGCCCTAATGATCTCTCTAACCTCCTGCGGTGGTGGTGGGTCCTCCACCCCAACCCCGCCGGAGCCAGAGCCTGCACTTCCAGACAGCGACACCTTCCCAGGAGCAAGCTGGGATACCCATGATGCCGCTGCTCTGGGCGTTGCCCAGTCTGGAGTTAACGCAGCACTGGATTACGCCTTCGCCGAAGGCCGAAATACTCAGGGCGTGGTAATTATCAAAAATGGCGTTATCATCGGTGAGCGATATGCTCAAGGAGCCAATAAGGAAACTTTGGCCACGAGTTGGTCAACAGGCAAATCTTTTGCCAGCACATTAATCGGTATTGCTGAAGATGAAGGCGATATCGCCTCCATTGACGACCCAGCAGAAACCTATCTACCCAGCTGGGTGGGGACTGATAGAGAGGCTATTACCATCCGAGCTATTTTAGAGATGCGCTCTGGTCTTGGGCTGGCGTCTGATGACACAACGGATTTCGCAATCTATGTGAATGGTGGTGATCAGCTCGCATATGCCTTAGATAGGGTCCCAGAAACCACTCCTAGAACTAACAACTGGGTTTATCTAAATAGTGATTCGATGTTACTGAGTGGCATTATTGAAAATGCAACTGGGCAAAATGTGCTCGACTACGCCGATGGAAAGCTATTCTCAAAAATTGGTATGACTGCTACCTGGTGGACTGATGTGCAGGGCCATGCCCTGACCTACTGTTGTATCGACGCTACCACAAGAGACTTTGCTCGCTTTGGCTTGCTGTTCGCCAGGGGTGGCAAGTGGGGTAATACACAGGTGGTGTCCGAAGCCTGGGTAGACAAAGCGACAGCGACATCTGTATCGCTGCTTGCTGATGCCAGTTACGGGCTGCATTGGTGGGTAAACCCTGAGCTGGACTATTTCTATTCAGCGGGCATGGATAAAAACCATATTTATATTTTTCCACAATATGATCTGGTGATAGTCCGCAATAGTGTCTATACCAGAACCGGCGATAGCACGATACGTACCGCCTCTAACTGGATCCGAACAGAGGGGCCCAATTCCTGGAGTGATGCAGATTTCGTCAGCTATGTTACCAATGCTATTAACTGATAGTGGGTTGGCGCATCTGCGCAGGGGTCGTTGCTGACCAGCGTTTGAACGAGCGTCGGAAATTAGCCGGATTGCTGAAACCTAAAAGTAATGCTATCTCCGATACTGGCAACTGAGTTCCCTGCAAATATTCTAGTGCCAACCTGTAGCGCACCTGATCAAGCAGTTCTTGAAATCTAGTTCCCTCTTTTGCCAGCCGACGTTGCATAGTGCTCTCGCTCATATGCATCTGTTGCGCGACCGCAGCGCTCGTTGGAAACTCTGACCTTGATGACAAAAGTGCCTGCTTAACTCGCTCACTGACCATACCCGCATGGTTGTCGTTAGCCAAAATCCGATTGCACTCGCGCTGAAAAATAACTTGCGCCAAAGGGTCAGAAGTAGATATGGGTACAACTAGGCTCTCAGCATCAAAAGTCAGCCCACAGCGGCTCGAATTAAACTTGATATTGGAACCAAAAATCGACTGATATAGGGCCCAGTCCTCTGGTTCACCATAATCGAGCTCGAGAATTGGGGTTGCTACATGGTTGTCGGTGAGCGTGTCTAAGTTGGTTACCAACCCGGTATAGAGAGCATCTTTATAAAAGCGCTCCAAAGCCTGCGGCAATTGTGCTGCAGCACTGCGCAACTGCACAGAGCCACCATCTTTAACAAGGTCAATACGAACACTAGGTAGCAGTGCTTGCTTGAACCGCACTAAAAGCTTGAGTACATCGCCAACGGTAGCACTCGTCATAGCTGCATACCCAAGAATACCCAGCGAAACCATGTCTAAACGTAGCCCCAGTTTAATACCTAGTAGCGGATCACCGGATAGTTTAATCGCTCTACTACATATCTCGTCGGCTTGTTGGCCATTTAAAATTGGCAAATTACTCAAATCAAACTCATCTAAACCTGTGTTTTTCAGCAACTGATTATCAGTTATATCCTGATCAGACAGCAGATCTATGAGCACAGGTAAAATAAGAAAATTCATAAAAACCTCTCAAATTGAAGGTAAATGAACCATATATTGATGGTTAATGACACCCACCTTGACGATATATGACACCATTGAATGGCTTTCTGTCAATTACAATTTGCTCAGTTAGAACGCCCGAGAACCTAAAAAGAGGAACTACCCATGGCGACTTATTCACTGCAACATCCAGAAAAAGGTCTTATCACCTACACTGACAAGAAGCGCTACCTCTGGCTAATGTCAGTGCTCATGCCTGCATTTCCATTAACAGGTGTGGCAATTTTTTATCAAACCGGCGTCGAGTGGGCGCTTGGTTTCCCGCTGGTGTTTGGCTATCTAATTATGCCCATTTTAGATTTTTTAGTTGGCAGAGATGAAAACAATCCGCCCGAAGAGCTGGTGCCGCAACTCGAAGCTGATAATTACTACCGCATTTTGACTATGATCACCGTACCCTTTCACTTTATTGTCCTGGGAGTTATGGCCTATGCCGTGGGTACCAATGATCTTAGCCCATGGGCGGTTCTGGTTATGGCTATTACTGCTGGTAGCTACAGTGGCCTGGGTATCAATACTGCCCATGAACTAGGCCACAAATTGACTAACATCGAACAGTTACTAGCAAAGATAACCCTCGCTATTCCAGCCTATGGCCACTTCTGCGTTGAGCATAATCGCGGGCACCATGTGTTAGTTGCAACGCCAGATGACCCCGCCAGCGCAAAACTGGGAGAGTCGATTTATGCTTTCGCTTTACGGGAAATCCCCGGAACCTTTATACGTGGCTGGAATCTCGAAAAAACTCGACTCAATAAACAGGGCAAAGCCACCTGGTCGGTGCACAATGATATTTTGCAGTCTTACCTGCTAACCGCTGTTCTTCAGGGCACCCTTGTTTACATGTTTGGATGGATTATGCTGCCTTTTTTAGCCGTACATAACATATGGGCCTGGTTTCAGCTCACCTCGGCCAACTATATAGAACACTATGGTCTGCTTCGCCAGAAAAATGAAAACGGTCGCTATGAGCGCTGCCAGCCGCATCATTCATGGAACGCCAACTATATTGTTAGCAATTTGGCACTGTTCCATATAGAGCGTCATTCAGACCACCATGCCAACCCTATTAGACGGTATCAGAGTCTGCGTAACTTTGACGATATCCCTGAGTTGCCAAATGGCTATTATGGCATGTACCTAATTGCCTATATTCCTTGGCTATGGTTTAAAGTTATGGACCAGCGCTTGTTAGAACTGCCACATATTAAGGGTGATCTTAGTAAAGTAAATATTCTACCCTCTAAGTTAGCTGCAACCTATGCGCGCTTCGGCCAGGGCCAAACGATGCCTCAGTAATAGAGCGCTAGTTTAGATGATGATTGCTCGATCACAACGGCGGCTCATATGAGTCGCCTTTTTTACTACCTTAACCTTGGCTCTCTTAACTTTGGCTCTCCTATCAAGGTGATTCTGCCAAAGGCTAACTAACTTTTAATGCCCGATATGCTCCCTTGCGCCAGAGCCATTTACTGACTGCATGAGAAAACTATTTATATTGAAAAATTTCAACATTGGTTACTCGTAAGTAGTTTCGGCATCAATGTTAAAAAAGGCCAACCGATCAGAGCGAAAACTGCCAATCAACACCTCGGTGCCAAGTGGTAACGCCACAGATGGCAAGCCAAAGGGCTCAGCACTAAACGACCAACTATTGAGTTTTTCTAAAGTAGTGGCATCAAGCTCAGTCACCGTAAACGGTAATGCGCAGGGACTCTTATCTTCGCAGCTAAGTACATCTAGAGTCTCATGATCTAGATTGGTAACCCATAGGGATCCATCCTTTAATACTAGATTATCCGGCGCATTAAGAGAAAATGAATGAAGCGTTTCAGCACTTTCTAGATCGATCAGTGCCACCTTGTCAGACAAGTTAAAAGATATATACAGGAAGCCTTGCTCTTCATCATAGGCAATACCATTCGGTTGTGCGCCCTTCGTGCCTGTTACCTCACTAAATCCGTTTTTTTGATCCCAGTGCATAACATAGCCTGTATCCTGCCCGGTAATTGCAGTGGTCAAAAAGTCATTTATCGAAAAGTCCTTATCGTACATATGAGAAACAAAAAAACTGCCATCTGCAAGGAGACTTAGATCATTAATAAAGTTTTTCCGAGGAGCCACAGCGCAGCCACGCCACACCAATCCCCATTGATTGACACGCTCAACATTCTCAGTTCCCACGTCAGATTCCTGTTCGAGGGCTACCAATTCAAAAATCTCAACGGACTCATGTTCCATATGATTAATAACTGCTAGCTGGTGTCGGCCATCGTCGCGAGTGACTAAATCAAGACCATGGGGACCAAAGGGACTATCCGCATTTTTCTCGCAGCGGCCGTCACCCCAAATATTATCAGAGTAAATAATAGGTAATGGAACTCGGCGCTTAGTATCTATTTTTAATAGCGCTAAACTGCCAGCGCCGGTCTCATTTAAAGGTTTTAAGCTCCCAAATTCTGAGACAATAATAAATTGATTATCTGGCGTAACCACAAGATCTTCTGGGTTATTAACCGCACAGGAGAATGATAGATGTTGACCTGTTTCACAGCTAGAAATTTCGACAATGGGGCCAATATAGGCGCGCCCCAGAATGAATGCCGACAGACCGATAATCAGTATCGCCATTGGTATAGCAATAGCGTAATAATATTTCATAAAAAATTGTAAGTGGCTTTTATAAACCAAACTATCAGTTAGCATTAGATAGATGCCTTCGAGCAGAGTCACCAGACCAATAGTGAATATCGCAATCCAGACAGTGTAGTAATACCAGTTAGAAGTACCCGCACTCCAAATAATGAGAGGTACTGCAATAATAAAGTCGAGAATAGCTAGGGCGCGCCAATCTCTTAGCGACAGCAGCCAATTCGCTAATACAGAAAAAAGCGATTTAAAGGGCAATAACAGACCAATAACTAAAAAGATTACAGCAAGGGTGATATTCATAAGAGCACTACAAGATCATGATACTTGCCCGTCAGCATAACATAGACATGCAGCTTACTAGCACTAACATAGCGAGTTAAAAAGACCGGCAACAGACATAAAATAAGACCTTAACATGCTAGTATTCGAACTCGAAAGATTTAGTTATAAGTATTGCTGCACATAGACATTGAATTTAGGGAGAGCAACCAAAATGGCCATTGGACAACAAAAAGTACTGGTATTTGCAAGTGGCGATCCAGGTGAGCATTACTATTATCAATGGTCGCCAAAGAGACCTAAAGGATGGCTGCATATCATGCATGGAATGGCCGAACATAGCGCGCGTTATGCTGATCTGGCCGAATTCCTTAACCAACAGGGCATTATGGTCACCGCTGGTGACCATCGTGGTCACGGGCTAACTGGTACCGCAGCCGACAGCCTCTATCATTTTGCCGATCACAACGGGTGGAATCAGATGGTCGATGATCAGTGGCAATTGATTGACAGTGTAGCTAATGAATCTGACTTGCCATTGGTCATTCTTGGGCACAGTATGGGCTCGTTTATGGCCACACACTGCTGCCAGCGCTATACAAAGCAATTGACTGATAGACGTCTAAAAGGATTGATTCTGTCCGGCTCTAATTATGATTCGCCTAGTGTTTTTAAAGTAGTCGCAGGTTTAGCAAAAATAGAACGTCTTAGAGTAGGACGGCGCAGTATTAGCAATCTTTTAGAAGCTCTATCCTTTGGTGCATTTAACCGCGCATTTACTCCTAATCGCACTGAAAAAGATTGGTTGTCGCGGGACCATGAGCAGGTCGACACCTACATTTCAGACCCGATGTGTGGAGGTGCGATAACAACCCAGTCATGGTTTGACTTTCTTAGCGGCCTTGCACATTTATTTACATCAAAGGCTTTAGCAACAATCGACAGTGAACTTCCCATCTATCTTTTCGCCGGCGAGCTTGATCCAGTTGGCAGGCAGGGAAAAGGAGTTAAAAAGCTTAAACAGGCGCTACAGCAGGCTGGAGTCCAGAACATCGAGTTAAAACTATATACTAATGGCCGTCATGAAATGATTAACGAGACTAATCGAAATGAGGTCTATGCTGATATCCTAAAATGGCTAATGGCGCGCTTTTAACGTTACTGACGTCCTATCCAATGTCAGTAAAAACCACTCACCAGGGCCGCTACTCTCATTCAAAGATTCCCTGCGCACCATAATTTTTTCGCCGTAGTGGAATGCGCAACCATGTATAAGCCCTTCAGCCACATCACCAAGGCACTTGGGACCTTCATGAAACAATTCCAAACTGGTCGGGCTTGTGCGGTTGCAAACAACCTTGGGGGGTATTGCGCTGGGGTATAGCCGTTGTGCTTCCCACTGAATAAGCCACTCAATATTTTCTAGTAATGCCAATGATGAGTTATGGCTATCAAATAAGTCCGGATGGGACGCTATAAACTCGGGGAAATAATACATGCCGAACGTTTTATTAAGATTGGCTAATGGTACTTTGCTGTGTCTGCTCAATGCCATAAGGATCGCGACCAGTTCAGCATGGTCATAGGTGCCCATGCTCGTGTAAACTCCACCACTGGGTGGTTTCACTTCCTCCAGCACAGTATCAACCATATCAGCACCAAATTCAGCTTCCATTAAGTCTATAAATTCGGCAATCAATATTCCTTTCATAGCGAGTACCTCTATATGTTGGCCGCCCCTCTTATGCACAACAGTACCTGAATCTATCTAAGAGTGTTTGTATATTTCTAGGTTAAGGCGCAACGAGCTCCATTAAAAGCCAAGTACTTAACAATTTTTCCGGCCCGTGAGACCTTTAGAACAAAAGAGGGTCGAGAATCTATAAAGAGGCAATATCCTTCCAAACACTGTCAGCAGTGAATTCTAAGGACACCACAAATTCATAGGCCGACCAGTTCTCAATCATGCTTAGCAGATACTGGCCGTCAGGTTTTCGATATAAATGGTAGGTTTGCCCAACCCGAGGAACGAAGTTATAGGAGGCGCCGAAAGCCATTTCATTTAACTCGGCCAGGTTACGAATTGCATCATATTGCCGATTCAATTGCTCGACGGCATTTTCGAAATAGTTCTTAGTCAATGAGCCACGCTCAGAAAGGAATAGAGCCGTATCGGGTAACACTATCGCTGGGGCGCTAGAGGTTGTTCCATAGGGTAATAAAGCTTTATTTACGCCGGCCATTGTGGTCACCAAGATATGTCAAAACAGGCTGATTTTACGTTGTACTTAATGGCTTTGGACCAATACAAGGGTTTGTATTTAAGGCGTAGTAAAACAAATAACCATTCTTCCATCAGCAGTTTTTCAGATGACCGTGACTTATATGCTGAAGATTTGTTACAGATCGATATAGTAGCTGAACAACTGCGGGCGGATTCAAAAAATAGGCCGAAAAAGTCAAGAAAGACTGCGCCTCAGGTACCTATAACTAATTGATTTGTATAGTTAAAAATTTTTTAGATGAGGGAATTTAATTGTTAACAATCTAAATTTTATTGATAACGCCCTGAGGGATACGTAGCTGCGCGTCTCGTTCAAATTCTGCCTCAGGCCTAATTTGTGAACCTTGCTCTTTACATACAAATCTGTCGCTCAAGGGTTTAAAAAAAAAGGCCATCTAAAAATAGATGGCCTTTTTTATTTAATTGGTCGGGACGGCAGGATTTGAACCTGCGACCACTACACCCCCAGTGTAGTGCGCTACCAGGCTGCGCTACGCCCCGAATTCAGGTGGCAATCATACAGGCGCGAAATGCTTTTGCAACCACAATAGTAAGTAAGGGCAACTGTTAAGTAAATGGAATCTGATAATTTCAGGTAGATAGATGTTTTGATAGAGAAAACTAGACAAAGCCTGTCTTGACCTAACAAATGTGTTGATAAAGGCCCTCTACCACCACCGCTCCATTGCAGCACCCTAGCTGGTCATATTCCAAGTTTCGTTTTTCGGCATAATCAAAGGCATTAGGCGCCCTTTTCACCATAAAATGAGGGGATTAGAGGTAGATTTTACTGGTCGTTGTTCAGTGCCGCTAAAACCTCTTCGAGCTCAATAATGGTTTGATCAAGAAGTTGCTTGTAGGGTGTCTGTTCCTGCTTGGTTTCACCCTCTAGTCGTTGGCGTGCACCTGTAATAGTAAAGCCCTCTTCGTAAAGCAGGGATCGAATCTGACGAATCAATATAACATCTGGACGCTGGTAGTACCGGCGATTTCCTCGGCGCTTAACTGGGCTTAGGGTCGGAAACTCCTGTTCCCAGTAGCGTAACACATGGGGCTTAACGCCACAGAGTTCGCTCACCTCTCCGATGGTAAAATAGCGTTTTCCCGGAATTGTTGGAAGTTGATTGTTGTTACTTGGTTCCAGCATGACTCTCTACTCGTGCCTTTAACTTTTGCCCTGGCTTAAAGGTAACTACGCGTCGTGCAGATATGGGGATTTCTTCACCGGTCTTGGGGTTTCTGCCAGGTCGGCTTTTCTTATCGCGAAGCTCAAAGTTTCCAAACCCAGACAGCTTAACCTGATCGTTTCTTTCTAGCGCGGCGCTAATCTCGCTGTAAAACATCTCAACGATCTCTTTGGCCTCTCTTTTGTTGAGGCCAAGCTCCTCGAATAACATTTCTGCCAGATCTGCTTTGGTCAGAGCACCCATTTATTATTACCTAAAGGTTAGGCCACAAGGATGACCCCTTAAAAAGGTCAGCTCCTAAGTTGGGCCTTAAATTTATTACCGAGCTCTGATACTACCCGGTCTATTGCCTGATTTATCTCTTCGTCTGTAAGGGTGCGTGAACTGTGCTGAAACGTCAAGCCTAAAGCAACACTTTTCCCTTTGTTTTCAACATCTTTGCTGTGATAAACATCAAATAACTTTAAATTAGCCATCTGCTCACCTGCCACCGCTGTCGCGGCTGCAACCAGGTCTGCTGACGCAACCGAATTGTCGACAAAAAACGCTAAATCACGACTAACTTCGGGGAACTTGCTTACTTCTTTGTGTTTCGGAAGTCTACTTGGCGCTAAATGATCAACATTTACCTGAAAGAGATATACAGCAGTATTTAAGCCCAGATCAGCCTGAAGTTTTGGGTGCAACTGGCCCACCCAACCGATCTGCTGATCTTTGCGGGTTAGCGCCGCACACTGGCCAGGGTGCAAGGCTGGATGCGTAGCAGCACCAAAGGCAAACTCGGTCTCGAGCCCTGTGATATTGAGTAGTGACTCAAGATCACCCTTAATATCGTAAAAATCTACCTTGTCTTTACTGCCCGTCCAACCGACTGGGGCTCGCGTGCCACAGATTAATCCCGCCAGCGCCATATTCTGAGCTAGACCCAAAACTGAATCGACCTGTTTATCCGCGGCAGGAACAAAACATTGGCCGGCTTCAAAAATACGTACACGGCTCTGTTGGCGATTCAGGTTGTGGATTGCCGTCTGCAATAGCCCAGTCCAAAGACTGGTACGCATCACCGCCATATCGGCAGAAATGGGGTTGGCCAACGCCACTGGCATCACATCGGGGTCGATCATCCTCTGCATAGCAGGGTCAACAAAGCTATAGGTAACCGCTTCTTGGTAGCCCCTTGCTACCAGGTTGTCTCTAAATGCCGCTAAGCCCTGAATGGTTTCTGGATTAGCTTGCAACTCGAGTGCCATGCTAGGTGTCGAGGTAGGCAAATTGTTATAGCCATAAATGCGAGCGACTTCTTCAATCAGATCCTGCTCAATCGTTAAATCAAAGCGCCAACTCGGGGCTAGCCAGATTGCGCCAGCTTCATTGCGCTCTAACAGTGACAGCCCCAATCTTGCCAACATGTCATCCACATCGGCTGAAGCAATTGAGACGCCTAATTGCTGGGCAAGTTTATTGTCGCGCAAAGTAATAGTCGCGGGCTGAGGCAAATGTTCGACAGACTCTTCAACCACAACAGGACCTGCGCTACCGCCGCAAATCTCTAACATAAGTGCCGTTGCTCGCTCAATCGCATCTACCTGTAGTGAGGCATCTACCCCTCGCTCAAAACGATGCGATGAATCTGTATGCTTGCCATATTTGCGCGCTTTGCCAGCGATTGCCAAGGGGTTAAACCAGGCGCTCTCAAAAAAGATATCGGTGGTCTCAGCACCAACAGCAGACTCATCACCTCCCATAATGCCAGCCATAGCTAGGGCTTTACTCTGATCGGCAATGACCAGAGTATCTGTAGCAAGAGTGACCTCAGAGTCGTCGAGCAATGTTAATTTTTCATCGCGCCCCATTCTCACCACAATACCGCCGTCAATCTTAGATAGGTCGAAAGCATGCATGGGCTGACCTAGTTCGAGTAGCACATAGTTGGTTACATCAACAGCCGGCCCCAGGGTGCGTACACCACTGCGACGTAGTTTCTCTTGCATCCACTGGGGCGTTGGCTGAGTAAGATCAAGACCGCGAATAACCCGTCCCACGTAGCGCGCACAGGCGTTGTCTGCTTCTAGTGTCACTACTACCCTGTCATCGTTACTCGCAGGCACAGGCGCACAGATTTGCTCCACAACCGCCGCCTTGTTGAGTACACCAACTTCTCTAGCCAACCCACGGATACTTAGACAGTCACCGCGGTTAGGGGTTAAATCTACTTCAATAATATTGTCGTTAAGATCGAGGTAGTGGATCAGATCGGCACCCACTGGCGCATCTGCTGGTAACTCCCACAGCCCATCGTCATCCTCACCTAATTGAAGCTCGGTTTGAGCACACAGCATGCCAAAGGATTCAACGCCGCGCAGTTTGGCCTTCTTGATTTTAAAATCGCCAGGAAGTTTGGCACCAACAGTCGCAAATGGCACCTTGATCCCTACTCTAGCATTGGGTGCTCCACAGACTACCTGCACCTGCTCGCTGCCACCGGCGACCTGGCAGACTCGCAACTTGTCAGCGTCCGGATGTTGCTCTACTGCAACAATTTCGCCCACTATTACCCCAGACATAACAGGTGCCGCAGGCTCTACAGCATCTACCTCGAGGCCAGCCATAGTCACTTGCGCCACTAGGTCTGCGGTAGAGATGGATGGATTTACTGATTGTCGCAACCAGGATTCACTGAATTTCATAGATTACCCCAGTTTAAAATTGCTTGAGAAAACGCAGATCGTTTTCAAAAAACAGTCGTAAATCATTAACGCCATAACGCAGCATAGCCAAACGCTCTACACCCATGCCAAAGGCAAAGCCGGTGTACTGGTCTGTATCTACGTTGCAGCTCTCAAATACATTGGGGTGCACCATGCCACATCCCATTACCTCTAGCCAGCCAGTGTGACTACAGACACGGCAACCTTCACCACCACAGTTCGTACACTGAATATCAACTTCGGCGCTCGGCTCCGTAAAGGGAAAATAAGAGGGTCTAAAACGCACTGGTAAGTCTGCCTCGAAAAAGGCTTTTAAAAACTGATCAATCACACCCTTAAGGTCAGCAAAGCTAATATTTTTGTCGACCACTAAGCCCTCTACCTGGTGGAACATAGGTGTATGGGTAATGTCGGAGTCACAGCGATATACGCGCCCGGGGCAGATAATACGAATAGGCGGCGCCTGCTTCTCCATGGTGCGCACCTGCACTGGTGAAGTATGGGTTCGCAGAACCGTGCTGGGGTCAATATAAAAGGTGTCGTGCATAGCGCGCGCTGGATGATGACCGGGAATGTTGAGCGCTTCGAAGTTGTGGTAATCATCTTCAATTTCCGGACCGGTCTCCACGTCGTAACCAATGCGTGCAAAAAATGCCTCAATACGCTCCATGGTGCGAGTGACCGGGTGTAAACCACCGACATCTTCGCCGCGGCCAGGCAATGTGACATCAATAGTCTCACTGGCCAGCTTGTTATTCAGTTCGGCACTTTCGAGCAACTCTTTTTGCTGATTGATCTGCGCCTGCAATGCCTGCTTAACCTCGTTAATTTTGGCCCCGGCTGCAGGCCGCTCTTCGTTAGACAGTGCACCCAGACCCTTGAGCAGGCCAGTAAGGCGGCCTTTCTTACCCAGGTACTCAACGCGCAAATCGTCCAGCACTGACAACTCTGTCGCGGTTGCGATAGAGGCTCGAGCTTCGCTGGCAATCTGTTCCAGTTCAATCATTATTGGTCACCACATTATTCTGTGTTGGCTATCTTATTACTGATAAAAAAATAGGGAAAGAGCGACAGCCCCTTCCCTATTCGATTCGCTTTGTACCTCGTTGCGTAAATGCGGCGAGTTTAAGCGCTTAACTAAATTTTAATTTTTAAGCTAGGGCGGCTTTTGCTTGATTTACTACCGCACCAAAAGCTGCTTTGTCATGTACAGCCAAATCGGCAAGTACCCGACGGTCCAGTACGATTCCAGCTTTGCTCAGACCATTGATTAAACGGCTGTAGCTCAGACCTTCCACACGGGACTGTGCGTTGATTCGAGCAATCCAAAGTCTGCGGAAGGTACGCTTCTTAACTCGACGGTCACGATATGCATATTGACCAGCTTTAGTAACAGCCTGAACTGCTACACGATAAACACGGCTGCGCGCTCCGTAATAACCCTTGGCTTGCTTTAAAATTTTCTTGTGTCGACGATTAGCTTCAACACCACGTTTTACTCTAGGCATAATACTCTCCTACCAAAAATTTAGTTAAGTGACTTAAACGTTTCGCAACATGCGATCTACACGGGGTTTATCAGCAGCATTGAGGATGCTGGTTCCACGAAGTTGACGCTTGCGCTTAGTAGTCATTTTGGTGAGGATATGGCTTTTATGCTGATGCTTATGCTTGTAGCCCGAAGCCGTTTTTTTGAAGCGTTTTGCCGCTCCACTGTGTACTTTTGCTTTTGGCATTGCTGTTCTCCAATAGTGAGAGGTTTGATAAATCAACAAGAGACGCCCGGACAGCCTGCCAAAAACATTTGGCTGAGCGCGGGTCGCGCTGTGTACATCTTGTTGCTGGTGTTACTAGTTACTTCTTGTGATGCTCTTGCTAGCCTTTAGCCTTTCTTACTGCGAGGTGCCAAGACCATAATCATTTGGCGACCTTCCATCTTTGGAAACTGCTCAACTTGAGCTAAGACGGCAAGGTCTGCCTCGATACGTTTCATCATATCCATACCGAGTTGCTGGTGAGCCATTTCACGACCACGAAAACGCAGCGTAACCTTAGCTTTATCACCATTTTCCAAGAACCGAGTGAGGTTACGCAACTTGATATCGTAATCCCCCTGATCCGTTCCCGGGCGAAATTTCATCTCTTTTACTTGGGTCTGCTTCTGCTTCTTTTTTTGCAGAGCAACTTTCTTCTTGGCATCGAAGACATGTTTACCGTAGTCCATGATCTTGCATACCGGAGGCGCTGCATCTGGAGAAATCTCTACCAGATCAAGAGTCTCTTTCTGCGCTGCTTCAAGGGCTTCTGCGAGGCTAACTACACCTACCTGAGAACCATCAGATGCGACCAATCGTACTTCTGGGGACGTTATACTGTCGTTAAGACGTGCCCGCTTGCTGTCTTTTTTAATAAGCTTTACTCCGTTGCTTCAATCCCAATACGCCCGCGTTTGGCCGCATCTTCGGAAAACATAGTCAAAACCTGGGCTAGCGACAAACTACCAAGGTCTTTTCCATCCCGAGTTCGGACCGCCACAGTGCGCGATTCTTTCTCTTTATCACCCACAACGAGAATATAAGGTACCCGTTGCATCGAATGACCGCGGATTTTAAAGCCGATCTTCTCGTTTCTCAAGTCACAAATCGCTCTAAAGCCTATATTTTGCAATGATTTGGCAACTTCTTGTGCATAATCGGCCTGAGAATCGGTAATATTCATCACAACTGCCTGTTCAGGCGCTAACCAGAACGGAAATGCGCCCTCATACTGCTCTATCAAAATACCAATAAATCTCTCAAACGAACCCAGCAGAGCTCGGTGCAACATCACAGGCACTTTTCTTGAACCATCTTCAGCCACATACTGGGCATCCAGTCGGCCAGGCATAGAGAAATCCACCTGAATGGTACCGCACTGCCACACTCGACCAATGCAATCCTTTAAAGAAAACTCAATCTTTGGGCCGTAAAATGCACCTTCTCCCGGCAGTTCCTGCCAGGGCAAACCCTTGGCATCCAACGCCTTACCCAAGGCGTCTTCGGCGCGATCCCAGTCTTCATCAGTGCCCACGCGCTGTTCAGGACGAGTAGACAATCGATAGATAATTTCGTCAAAACCAAAGTCTGCATAGACTTCGTGCAAAAATTCAATAAACTCCGCAACTTCCGACTGGATTTGATCTTCTGTGCAGAAGATATGGCCATCATCCTGAGTAAATGACCGCACCCGCATAATCCCATGCAGAGAGCCCGATGGCTCATTGCGGTGACAAGAGCCAAACTCGGCCAATCGCAGGGGCAAATCTCGGTAGCTTTTAAGGCCCTGATTAAACACCTGCACATGGCAGGGGCAGTTCATTGGTTTGATTGCGTAGTTACGGTCCTCAGTAGTGACAGTAAACATATCATCACCGAACTTGTCTGCATGGCCAGATTTTTCCCACAGACTAAAATCTACTACCTGAGGAGTTTTGATTTCCTGATAACCACGCTCAATCTGCTTGTTACGCATAAAGTCTTCAATGGCTTTGTAAATGCTCCAGCCCTTGTGGTGCCAGAAAATAGAGCCTGGTGCCTCTTCCTGCATATGGTAGAGATCGAGCTTTTTACCGATCTTGCGGTGATCCCGCTTTTCCGCTTCTGCCAGACGATTGATATAGGCTTTTAGCTCTTTTTTGTTAGTCCAAGCAGTGCCATAAATACGCTGCAGCATTTCATTATTGCTGTCGCCACGCCAGTAGGCCCCGGCTACCTTGGTCAGCTTGAATGCTGACAGTTTTCCGGTTGAGGGCACATGGGGACCGCGACAAAGATCGATAAAGTCGCCCTGACGGTAGAGGCCAATGGCTTGATCAGCTGGTATGCTGGCAATAATCTCAGCTTTGTACTGTTCGCCAATGCCTTTAAAGAACTCAACCGCATCATCGCGGTTCCACTCTTCACGCGTCACGGGAAAATCTTCACTGGACAGCTCAGCCATCCGCTTTTCAATAGCCTCTAGATCTTCGGGCGTAAATGCCCGTTCAAAGGCGAAATCATAGTAGAAGCCGTCTTCGATTACAGGGCCAATAGTAACCTGCGCTGATGGAAATAGTTGCTTAACAGCCATGGCCAGCAAGTGGGCCGATGAGTGACGAATAATATCCAGAGCTTCATCAGAACGATCGGTAACGATGGCCAGATTAGCATCTTGCTCCATCAAAAAAGACGCATCGACGACCGCTCCATCGACAACCCCAGCGAGGGTGGCTTTGGCAAGACCTGCACCAATATCTGCAGCCACATCAGCCACAGAGACAGGATTACTAAAGATGCGCTGGGAACCATCAGGTAGCGTAATTGCGGGCATAACGTTTTCCTTTCCAGTGGTGACCCATACTAGGGGCCACATGAGTTAAATAATTTAGCGCGCAGTTTACCCTGAATACTCAGAGTTACAAGGCCACAATCAATTCTAAAATTTTAAAGCATGCTCACAAAATAGAGCCATTGGGCAGCAACGTTAAAAGATATCAGTCGTTAAAGCGTCGAATAGCACACCACTATCAAAGCTATTGTTTTTATTTTCTTTAATAGTCAAAAAAACGCGTCTAGCCTAAAGTGGAGTAATATGAATATTCCACCTGATTAACTTTGGCAAGATGAACACTAAACTGAAGGAGTTAACATGAAAACACGATACCTAATTACATCAACAATTGCGGCAATGTTAGCAACAACATTTACTCTCCATACGGGTGCGGCTGAGCCGATAAAAACCAATAGCTTCTGGTGGCCAGATCAACTTGATCTCTCGCCACTGCGCGACCATGATATTCGTTCAAATCCACTGGGTGAGAGTTTCAGTTATGCGCAAGCATTCAACTCTCTGGATTTGAGTGCAGCTAAACAAGATATCAACGCTGTACTTACCGAGTCTCAAGACTGGTGGCCTGCAGACTATGGTAACTATGGCCCATTCTTTATCCGCATGACATGGCACAGTGCTGGCACTTACCGAACATTGGATGGTCGCGGTGGCGGCGACGGCGGGCAGCAGCGCTTTGATCCACTTAACAGCTGGCCAGATAACGGTAATCTCGACAAAGCACGACGCCTATTGTGGCCCGTTAAACAAAAATATGGCCAGGCCCTGTCCTGGGGAGACCTAATGATTCTAGCCGGTAATGTGGCCTTGGAAAATATGGGTTTTGAGACCTATGGCTTTGCCGGAGGCCGGGCAGATGATTGGGAGCCAGATGTGGTTTACTGGGGTCCAGAAGTTGAAATGCTCGCCAGCGACCGCCACAACGCAGATGGCAAGCTACAGCGTCCGTTAGGGGCAACTCATATGGGTTTGATTTATGTAAATCCAGAGGGTCCAAGAGGCGTTCCAGATCCAGCGGCATCTGCGAAAAATATTCGCGTGGCGTTTAATCGCATGGCCATGAACGACGAAGAAGTTGTAGCCTTGGTTGCAGGCGGCCACACCTTCGGCAAAATGCACGGGGCCCATAAACCTGGCAAATGCGTTGGCGCAGAGCCCGCCGCGGCGCCGATTGAAGCTCAGGGGCTCGGCTGGAAAAATAGCTGCGGTAAAGGTCATTCAGAGGACACTGTAACCAGTGGACTTGAAGGGGCTTGGACGCAGGCTCCAACACAGTGGACCACTCTGTATCTGTCCAATCTGCTTAACTTTGGATGGCAGCAGACCCGCAGCCCAGCTGGAGCGATTCAATGGATCCCAACTGACGAATCTCTTCATCAGTCGGTCCCAGATGCCCATGTGCAGGGTAAATTTCATGCGCCGGTCATGACCACTGCAGATCTAGCGCTCAAGTTTGATCCTGCTTATAAGGAAATCGCCGAGCGCTTCTTAGCCAACCCCGATATGTACCAACAGGCCTTTGCCAAAGCGTGGTTTAAGCTGACTCACCGTGACATGGGCCCCAGAGGATTATATCTGGGTGCAGAAGTGCCGGCCGATGAGCTTATCTGGCAGGATCCGGTTCCAGCGCCTAACGCCAGACCGCTCAGCAGTTACGCAGTCAGAATGCTTAAAAAGCGTATTCTTGATTCTGGTCTTACAGTGCCCCAACTCGTGCGCACAGCCTGGGCCTCAGCATCGACCTTCCGTGCCAGTGATAAGCGCGGCGGTGCCAACGGTGCACGTATTGCCTTGGCGCCACAAAAAGACTGGGCTGCGAATAACCCTCGGGACCTAGCTGCAGTATTAGCCAAACTGGAGGAAATTCGTACCGACTATGGCGCAGCTAAGATATCTTTGGCAGATATGATTGTTTTGGGCGGCGCAGCGGCCATTGAACAAGCTGCAAGTGCTGCAGGCGCAAAACTTCAAGTGCCATTTCAGTCAGGTCGTGGTGACACAACTCAGGATAGAACTGACGTTAACTCCTTTGCCTTACTCGAGCCAACGGCTGATGCATTTCGCAACTACTACAACGCCAGCACCGCCTATCGCTCACCTGTTGAGATGATGGTGGACAAAGCAGATCAGTTAAATTTGAGCGTTCCGGAAATGACTGTTTTGATGGGCGGCATGCGCGTGCTAAATGCCAATGCAGATGGCTCCGCTCATGGCGTGTTTACCGATGCTCCCGGCACCCTGAGCAATGACTTCTTTGTCAATCTGCTCGATATGGGCACACAGTGGTCAAAGGCTGACGCAGATGGACTTTATCAAGGAGTGGATCGCAGCACCGGTAAAGCCCTCTACACCGCAACGCCAGTGGATCTGATCTTTGGGTCGAACACTGAACTTCGGGCGATAGCCGAGGCCTATGCCTTCAATGGAGCACAGGAACGATTTGCCAACGACTTTGTTAGTGCCTGGGTAAAAGTAATGCGAGCAGACAGGTTTGACCTGAAATAGTTAGCAGATTATTTCTCCGTAAAACCGTAGCCGCGATGGGTTTCCATCGCGGCTTCTTAAGTAGTGTTAGCCAACGTGGGAAGCTGTAAACGCTATTAAGCCATTAACATCTGTTGCAAAGCTAACAACAATTCTCTATAAAAACGCCCTGGGGAGAACTCGAGAGGTTAATGGTGAAAATCTACGTAGATGCAGACGCGTGCCCCGTGGTGATTAAAGAGATTCTCTATCGCGTATCTCAACGCACCGGCATTGAGCTAATCCTAGTTGCCAATCAACCTCTGTCTGTGCCACGAATTCCAACCGTTCGCAGTATTCAAGTCAGCCAAGGTTTTGATGTGGCTGACGATCATATCGTTGGGCTGGTAGAAAAAGATGATCTGGTAATTACTGCAGATATTCCCCTAGCCGCAGAGGTGATAGATAAAGACGGCGAGGCCCTTAATCCCCGCGGAGAACTTTACACCAAGGCCAATATACGCGCTCGACTCAATATGCGAGATTTTATGGACAGTATGCGCAATAGCGCAGTGCAGGTTGGCGGGGGGCCACCGCCGCTATCACAGCGCGACCGTATGGACTTTGCTAATGCGCTGGATAAATATATTTCACAGCACCAAGGTTAGCCCAGCATTCTAGATATTTGAGCCGCGGTAAATGGCCAGTCCTTTTCACGACCATCCGGCAATATAACCACCGGGATACGGATACCATATTTTTCGCGTAGCATTGCGTCGCCCTGAATATCTATCTCTGCTAGCTGCCAACCCTTTTCCGTCAATAGCGGATATAGAATTGCCTTGGCCTGTTCACAGAGATGGCAGTTGGGGCCGGTGTAGACAGTGAGCTGCCTAACCAAAGGAACTGCGCCGAGTTATCTTCCACACATTATGAATTCTGGGGTTGCGTTCAAAATCCATATCCAACGCTTGGGCGGTTATATTTTCAACCGCAAATTGCCGAGTAATCAGTACATCCATTTTAAATTTGCGGAAATTATTAGAGAAAATCAACACGCCATTGGGGGCCAATTTGGTCATGGTGTCTCTAATTAGCTCAGCATGATCTCGCTGAACATCAAGCACTGATTCCATTTTCTTAGAATTTGAAAATGTCGGTGGATCGAGCAAGATCAAGTCGAAGTAGTCGTTGTAAGTGGTGGCTTTTAACCACTGCAAGCAATCCGCTCGCTCTACCTCATGGGCTGCTGGGTCAAGCTGGTTTAACTCAAAATTTCGTCCCGCCCAATCCAAGTAGGTGTTAGACATATCCACACTTAGGGATTCTTTTGCGCCCCCAAGCGCGGCTTGGACTGTAGCCACTGCGGTGTAACAAAATAGGTTTAGAAACTTTTTGCCCCTGGCCATTTCGCCGAGCATTTTGCGCACCGGACGATGATCCAAGAATAGGCCAGTATCCAGATAGTCAGATAGGGTCACCTCTAAGCGAGCGCGCCCCTCCCTAACGGTCATAGACTCGCCCTGCTCATCGGTCAGGCGCTGATACTGATTATCTCCCTTCTGACGGCGGCGCTCTTTATAAAATACCCTGCGGCCCGCTGTCGGCGCATAGGCTTTAATCGCTTCTTTGACATCTGCAAAACGCTGGCGGGCATCTTTCTCAGGAATGGTCGCCGGTGGTGCATATTCCTGAACATGAATAGCGCCCTCGTACATATCTATCGCTACTGAGTACTCGGGAATATCGGCATCATAGAGCCGATAACAACTAACTCCGCTGCGTTTTAACCAGCCATCTAAGCGCCGTTGATTTTTCTTTAGACGATTGACCAACATCAACGTGCCATCACTAAGCTCGCGTGCAGGCGCAGGCTGTTGCAACCTCGCGGCGATTTGCGCCGACTTTGAAGTCATATCTTCAAAGATCAAAAGTTTACAGGGAATGGTGCCGTTAAAGAGGCTGTACTGTTTACGGGGGCTTAAATCGGTCTCACGTGCCAAGTCTAGATTGCCGGTAAACACTCCAGCTCGCCAACCGGTAAAATTCTTTTGCAACACTACACCTAGCTTTTGATACAGAGGAATTAGCTCGTCCATATCACCTAGCCTCTCTCCGTAGGGAGGATTGGTTAGCAGTAAGCCCTTTTTCGCCGTAGGCTTACCAAACTGGTCTATAGGCTTATGGGCCAACCTTATGTGGTTATCCAATCCTGCATTTTCGATATTGGTAGCTGTGTATTCCAGCACCCGAGGGTTAGCATCATAGCCGCGAATATCCAGCTCGAGGTTTTCAAGGCCTATAACCTTGCGCTGTTCGGCCTCAGTAATAATGCTTTCCCAGAGTTCCCCATCGTGCTGTAACCAATTTTGAAAGCCGTAGCGCTCGCGCAAAAGGCCTGGAGCTATGTCGGCGGCCATCATCGCACCTTCAATAATAAGAGTACCACTGCCGCACATGGGGTCAAGCAATGCGCCCCCTTCGGTAGCCATAGCAGGCCAGCCCGCTCGCAGTAACAGTGCTACTGCAAGATTTTCTTTGATAGGTGCACTGCCCTGCCCGGTCCTATAACCGCGGCGGTGCAGGCTTTCGCCAGAGATATCTAAAGATACAGACACTCTACCCTTGTGTTGACGTACCTGAATACGAATATCTGGATTCTTGGTATCCACATTGGGTCGCTCGCCCTCAACTCGACGAATCCGATCTACAATAGCGTCCTTTACTCGCTGAGAACCATACATGGTGTTATCGATTAGTCGCGAGGTGCCGATGAAGTCAATGGCAATGCTTTGGTCGGCTGTAAAATGGCTCTCCCAGACTATATCGTTGCACTGCTGATAAAGCTCATCCGCCTCATTGAGCATGAAGCTGTGCAGTGGCATTAATATTCGGTTGGCTAAACGAGACCAGAGGCAGGCGCGATAGGCCAATTCTAACGATCCCTCAAAATGCACCGCCGCCACAGTCTCCTTGATACCCGTGGCACCAAGAGCCTGCAATTCTTCGGCTAACAGTAACTCTAGCCCTTTGGGGCAAGTGGCCAGCCAGTCTTGATGCTCATGGGATTGCGACACAGGTAGATCCTTTGATTACTTTGTGGAATAAAGCACCCCTTTGATAGACCATCTAGGTATTCGACTTACCAGACAGTTTTTGGTCAACTGGGTTAGGCGCTAAAAGCGCTCATTCTATCGCTCTTTGAACAATTTTGTTTGATAAAAACTGCTCTCAGCAGATTTTATAAGCTGAATAGTAGTTTCCTAAATAAACCCTTGGGAGATGATGTGAAAAAACATAAAAGAGATCAAGACCACCGCTCGTACGTAAAAGGCTATCAAGCCGCAATTCATCAACGATCACTGGCAACGTGCCCCCATCAGGAAAATTCGATTATGGCGTACCATTGGTCAAGAGGCTGGCGCGAGGGACGCGAAGATTACTGGAACGGATTTAATCAGGCTTCTTTCCAGCAAAAAGTTGCTAGTTTATAGCCTATAACTTACAACCTTTTAATTAACAGTTCGCCCATTAATAAACGAGCCCAAAATACGGGACAATAACCTAAAAAAAAAATCAGCAGGAATTTATCCTGCTTCCGGCTCAGCGAAAAACATAAGTTGATTGAGCCACCGAAAAGGCCGCAACTGATGCGAAGGTGCGGCCTTTTTTTAGACTCTTTAAAGTGCAGGGTTTGTTAATCTAGGACTCGTCTACTGTGGCCTGAACCAGATATAACAGTTCGCGCAGAGCCACGGAAATCATAGCAAAGTCTGGGGCGCCGCCGCGGCGTAGGTCTCTGATCATCATCTGCCAGCGACTAATTAGTGGCTGCTGGGAAACCTGCCAGCCCTCTAGCAGAGATTGAACGGTCTCGACTCCTGATCCGAGTAAAGTTGAGGTCAATCGGCGGCGCTGACTCTCTAAGTCATCCACATAGGACTCTCTGGCCAAATCCTGCCAACGGTTTTCAGACTGCAACGCAATGATCTGAGCCATAAACCAATCAAGCGACAGATACTCACCCAGAGTAAAATATAGGTCGGCCGCGTGCTCTATGGATTTTTGCTGCATAACTGCAGTATCTACAATACCCAGACTTAAAAACAGACTGTCTGAAGCTGCCAGCCTTGCGGCCAATAGTGGATTTACCTGCCGAGCAATCAATGCGTCTTTTTCCATCTCCCATAACTCTACCCACTCGGGCTGATCGCGCTTTTTAATATGCTCAATAATAGCCAGCATGGGTTCGGTAAACTGCTCAATAATAAGTCCACAATCTAAGCTCAAACGCCGATTGCGCAGAAACCATCTGGTGGTTCTGCGCACTAATCGAATTACCATGTGCAATAGATCTAGCTGCACATCTGCAGCCAAATATGTATCAGATTCAATTTCTAGCCACAATTGATCAATACCTAAAATATTAATTGCCATGGTGTAGGCTCGAACCACTTCGCCCGCCGAGACTCCTGTGGATTCCATCTGCCTGAAACAGAAACTAAAACCCATTCTATCCACTAGGTCATTAGCTAGCTGTGTCGCAATAATTTCTGCCCTCAATTGATGCTCTGCAACAGCCTCGCTATACTGGCTAAACAACTCAGAGGGGAAAGCATTCGCAACCGACCTGGCCAACCAGGGTTCTGACAATAAATCCGCGTGCAACAGCGCCTCTTTGAGCATCACTTTGGAATAACAGACCAAAACGGCTAGCTCGGGTCTTGTCCACAAACACTGATTGCGGTTGAGACGTTCATTTAGTTGGTCGTCTGTGGGTAAGAACTCCAACTCTCGGTCGAGTTTGTCGCTGTCTTCTAACCAAGCCATAAAGCGCTGATATTCCGCATACTGCTGCTCACTGCGGTGCATAGCTAAACTAATAGCCTGAGTCTGACGAGCATTATTGTGCAACACCAAATTAGCTACGCTAGCGGTCATGGAGGCGAGAAACTTATTGCGCTGATCCACACTCAGTCGGCCAGCCATTACTTCTTTGTTAAGGAGAATTTTAATATTCACCTCATGGTCTGAGCAGTCGACACCAGCAGCATTGTCAATAAAGTCGGTATTGCACATACCACCTCTGAGACAAAACTCTATGCGACCACGCTGCGTCATGCCCAGATTACCTCCCTCGCCAAAGACTTTACAGCGCAACTCTCTACCATTCACACGCAGACCATCATTAGCTCTGTCGCCAACCTCGGTGTTGTTTTCAGCGCTGGATTTTACGTAGGTGCCAATACCGCCATTCCAAATCAAATCCACCTGAGATTTTAGCAGTGCCGTCATTAGTTCTGTTGGCGTGACATTATTTTCATCAATATTAAAGCGCGCTTTAATTTGTGGCGTAAGCCTCAGCGACTTTGCAGACCTTGAATAAATTGCACCACCTTCAGATATTATTGACCTATCAAAGTCATCCCAGCTAGTTCTAGGTGTTTCAAAAAGGCGCTTGCGCTCGACAAAGGTTGTCGCTGAATCTGGATTGGGGTCGACAAATATATGCAGATGATTGAAAGCTGCTAATAACTGAATATGTTTTGATAAAAGCATGCCATTACCAAACACGTCGCCACCCATGTCACCAACACCGACTACGGTAAAATCCTGATTTTGAATATCAATACCGATTTCTCGAAAATGTCGTTGCACTGCTACCCAGGCTCCGCGAGCGGTAATACCCATACCCTTGTGGTCATAGCCATTACCGCCGCCAGAGGCAAAGGCATCACCCATCCAGAAATTGTTAGTCTCCGATATCTCGTTAGCTATATCGGAGAAAGTCGCTGTACCCTTGTCTGCCGCAACCACCAGATAGGGATCATCACCATCGCGGCACACAACTTGCTTTGGAGGTATTACTTCGCCTTCAATCAGATTATCGCTGATGTCTAAAAGCGCCTGTATGTAGAGTCTATAACTGGCGATACCCTCCTCTAGCCAAGCTTCACGCCCCTCTGCCATAGCGGCCTGTTTGGCAACGAAGCCGCCCTTGGCACCTGTCGGGACAATCACCGCATTTTTGACCTGCTGGGCCTTAACTAGACCTAAGACTTCGGTGCGATAGTCCTCTAACCTATCTGACCAGCGCAAGCCGCCGCGGGCGACTTTGCCGCCGCGCAAATGCACTCCCTCCACTGTTGGGGAGTAGACGAAAATTTCGAAGGCAGGCCGTGGTTTGGGCACCAGTGCAATTCTCTCTGGCGCAAGTTTTACTGAGATATAGGCTTTGTTAGTGCCATCCTCGAACGTCTGGAAGAAGTTAGTGCGCAAGGTTGCCTGAATTACCTCCAGATAACTGCGGATAACATTGTCTTCATTAATATTGTCAACATTATCTAACGACTTAAGAATTTTTTTGGCCAACCCCTCAGAGCGCTCAGCACGGCTGTCGCTGGCATAACGTGGGTCGAAGTAACTCTTAAATAAAGCTACTAGATTGCGAGTAATATCTAAGTAGCGGGACAATGTGTCGGCAATAAAATACTGACTATAGGAAATGCCCAACTGTTTTAAATAACGAGCATAGAGTCGTAGCATGGCAACTGCCCGCCAGTCTAGACGAGCACCTATTACCAGACGATTAAAGCTATCGTTTTCTGCCTCCCCTTTCCAAACTGTACTCAGAGCCTCTTTAAAGTTCCCTTGCACCGCCTCGACATCAACATTGACATCAAGCGAGAACCCTAGCTCGAATTCCTGCAGCCATACCTGATTTTCGTTTTCCGACTCAATGAGATAAGGATGTTCCATCACAACTCGGAAACCAAGGTTCTCCAGCATTGGAATCATATCTGACAGCTGCAATGGTTGGTCGCGATGGAACAGCTTTAGCTGCAGATGATTATTTTTTTCTGCTGGTTTGTGTTGCAACTCAATGGCTAATTCACCCGTGCTCTCAAGGGCATCAAATAAGGCAATATGGGCTAGCGCTTGTTGAGGGGTATAACGCTCTCGATAGGCGGCAGGAAAAGCACGCTGAAACCGTCGCGCCAATCCTGCGCCCTCATTCTTACCTGAGGTTTTGAGCGCTTTTTCGGCAAACTCCTGTGGCCAGTCTCGAGTCACTTGCCGCACTATATCTTCGAGCTCAGTTGTAGTTACCTCGAGGTAGCTGTTGTTGCGAATCTGATAGACGAGATAGATTCTAACTAGCACTGATTCTGGTAAAAACTGTGTTGTAAACTCAGTCTCTACGGCATCCAACTTTAGGCCAATAGCTTTTTGGATTTTCATCCTCGACTGAGTACTAAAGGATTCTCGCGGTAAATAAATAAGGCAACTGACAAATTTATTAAAAGGATCTGGATGCATAAATGCCTTAATAACCCGGCGTTCATAAATTTGCCAGATACCTATAGCCGTTTCAGCTAGGGTTTCACGGTTGACAAGAAATAGTTCATCACGTGGATGAAAATCTAAAATAGCCATAAGCGCCTTGCCGTCATGGCTAGCCTTATTAAAACCGGAGTTATCCATTACCCAGTTCACCTTATCTCGCAGCATTGGAATACGGCGTGGGCTGTAAGAGTAAAACTGCGAAGTGAAAAGACCTACAAAACGCACCTCACCACAGACCTGGCCTTGGCTATCGAAACGTTTAACGATTACATAGTCGGAGTACACGTCACGGTGCACCCGAGAACGTCGCGATGACTTGGTAATCGTCAGCAGATCGTCGCCCTCATAGAGAACACCAACGCCAGAGCCTAAATCACCAACTAAAGCCTCTCGTTGGCCGCCAGTATATTTTTTTAACAATCCATGACTGCCATCGGATACTTCAGATAAATAAACGCGATCGCCATCTACCTCTAAGTCAAATTCGGTGACACCGATAAAGGTAAAATAGCCATTGTGAATCCAGCGTAAAAATTCCAAAGATTCTTCTAACTGGGGTACCTTTGGTGCATTCTCCTGCAAGTCTGCAATCAGACTATCAACGCGCTGCCGCATAGGCTCAAATGCATCAACTGCCACCTCAACATCGTCTAGTACTGACATCAAATCAAGGTGCAAATCAGTCAGTTCAGACTGAGTATGAGCATCAACTTCTATAGTGATAAACGCCTCGCGCTCGGCACTTTCTGTATAGTCCGAAGAAATATTTGCAATTGCGCCCTGGCCATCGCGTACTGCCCAGACAGGGTTACTTTGCAAGGTGTAAATATTGAGCCCGCGACGATTGAGCACATTGCGCAAAGAATCTACCAAAAATGGCATGTCGCGCTGATTGATGTAAATCGTAGTAAGGCCACTAGACCAACCATCGACCTTGGCTTCAGGATTAAATACTCGGACTTTGGCACGACTAACAGTCTCAGCTTCCTTTACCGGAGACGCCGCCTCTGCACTAAATTGGCATAGTCCCCATAGATTCCAAAAAATGTCCTCCGGCGGCCGCGCAAGATAGTCTGCATCGGGATAAAAATGCATAGCATTAGCAGTGAAATTTCCGAACTGCTGTGCCTGAGATTCATTGAGATTTTTACTGGCTATTTTGTCGAGTAGTTGAATCAAGCCACCTCGCTGAGCCATATTTTTTGCGTCCATATGCGGGTTTTGAAACCTTTCTGATTATTATAAGTCAGTATCTTAGTTCTGTACTGTCATCTGAAAACCAGAGTAACAAAGTTAAAACCTTTTAGGCTAGTAAAAGCTTAGACATAAAAATACACTAACGGCGTTTGAGTCTTAGCGAGTTAGCTACTAAAATCACGCTCCATTGTTCAATAACACCAACTAGCAGAGGTTAGTTTTGCAGCAAAATATCAACCAACTTAAAGAGTGGCTGGCCAGCAAGATTGTCGGCCAAGACCATCTTGTAGAACGGCTCATTATTGCCCTGTTAGCAGATGGCCATCTTCTGGTCGAGGGCGCCCCAGGTCTAGCGAAGACTAAGGCCATTAAAACCTTGTCAGAAGGCATAGAGGCCGATTTCCATCGCGTTCAATTTACCCCAGACCTGCTCCCCGCGGACATCACCGGCAGTGATATTTACCGCCCCCAGGAAGGCACCTTTGAATTTCAGGCAGGACCACTATTTCACAACCTAGTATTAGCTGATGAAATAAATCGCGCCCCGGCCAAGGTACAGTCTGCACTTTTAGAGGCCATGGCCGAGCGACAGATTTCTGTGGGTAAAAACACCTACCAGCTACCCGAGTTGTTTTTGGTGATGGCGACTCAAAACCCCATTGAGCAGGAAGGTACCTATCCATTGCCCGAGGCCCAGATGGATCGGTTCCTAATGCATATCCTAGTCGACTACCCAGCACCCGAGACAGAACGTCAAATTCTTGCCCTGTCTCGACAAGAGGCACTGGATCAGGCGCAGGAATCTATCGAACAGATTAGTCAGGCAACATTGCTCGAGGCACGTAAGCAAGCTCTTGCCGTGCATATGGCAGAACCAGTCGAAGAGTATTTGGTACAGTTAATTCTCGCCACTAGAAACACCAGAGCTTATGACGGTGCTCTAGCTCAATGGCTAGACTATGGTGCCAGCCCAAGGGCTACAATTGCCCTGGACCGTTGTAGTCGGGCCCTGGCTTGGCTTGAAGGTCGTGATTTTGTGACCCCGGATGATGTCCGCGCAGTGGCCCATGATGTATTGCGCCACCGCCTAATTCTGAGCTTCGAAGCAGAAGCTAGTGGTGTCACCGCCAATCAGGTCATCGACAAATTATTGGCAACCGTGCCCTCAGCGTGAACCATTCACAATGAACGACAGCCTCAGTCAGGACCAGCTTAACCAGCATCCGGCAATTGCCAGCCTTACCACCATGGTGAGGCTGCGCTATGGTGCTCGAGAACTTAGCGGATTTCCAAAAATTCAGGCGCGGCAGATGCTCGCTGGAGGTCATAAATCAAGTTTTCGCGGGCGAGGCATGGACTTTGATCAGGTGCGGTTGTATCAACCGGGCGACGATGTAAGGACTATAGACTGGCGTGTGACTGCGCGCACCCAAACACCCCACACCAAAATATTTAGCGAAGAGCGAGAACGGCCTATTTTAGTTATTACCGACCTCCGCGGACCCATGTTTTTTGGCAGCCAACAGTTAAAATCTGTGATTGCCTGTGAAATCTCGGCAGCTCTAGCATGGGCAGGCCTCAGTGCCAATGATCGCGCTGGCGGTGTAGTCTTTGGCCAGCAGCAACAGGTCGATGTCAAGGCGCGCCGAAGCCACCATGCTGTCTTACAGTTTATCCATGCCCTACAAGAATACAGCGCCAAGTTATTGCAACCCCAGGAAGACCGCTACAGCCTCGCAGAAATGCTTGAAGAGTCACGCCGCTTTACCGCCACCGGCAGCAGTATTTTTATCATCAGTGACTTCCATGATTTGAATGATCAGTGCGAGCGCCATCTTTTTGAATTGGCCCGCCACGGCAGCCTGAACCTATGCCATGTTTATGATGAAATCGAGACGGTATTACCCGATCCATCTCTCTATGCGGTAAGTGATGGTCAACAACACACTATGCTCGACACCAGCAACAAAGAACTGCGCCAACGCTTCGAAAAAGATTTTACCGATCGCAGTGCCCGTCTGCGCAAACTCAGTGAAAAATTCTCTGCTGGTCTGTTGCCTTTTAGTACTGCTGACAATGTTATGTCGGTACTGGCCAGGGCCTATGGCAAGCGACGTAGTAATAATCGCAACAGCGACGGGGGTCAGTAGTGGAGACTGATCCCCTGGCGCAACTTCGTGATATTCATCTGCCTGCAGATATTTCTTGGTGGCCATTGGCGCCGGGGTGGTGGATCCTTATTATTGTATTTGGCATATTAATTGTCTGGGCCATAACCAAGGCTGTGCAACGTTATCGCGCTAACCTGTATCGTCGCCAAGCAATGGCCGCATTGGAGAAAATCGAAAATGCCTGTGCCAGCGCCAACCTCTTGACTGAGGTGTTTGCAACACTCAAGCAAACAGCAAACATTGCCTATCCAAATCAGCATTTTAGTAGCCTTGGTATAAATGAATTTATCCAATTTTTACAGCGCAGTTGCTCTTCTAACCTATTTGTCGATTTGCCCGACAATCTTGATTCTGCTCTCTATTCCAGCAGTCAGCACCAGACCAAGGCACTAGGCCTCACTGTTTTAGCCAACGCTAAAATCTGGGTCAATGAGCACAGGCGGGAGGCACCGCAGTCATGTTGAATCTCTTGTGGCCCTGGGCCTTAATACTTGCGCCTCTGCCATTTATCTATCGCTGGCTTCGCAGCCCCGCAGAGTTAAGCATCCGTGCTCTGCGAGCGCCATTGCTAGCCAATGCGGCTTTGAATGCCGGTGCGACAATAAAAACCGTCACTTGGCAACGTCACCTCTTGCTGGCTATGCTCAGTCTGTGTTGGCTGTGTACCGTAGTAGCTATCTCCCGTCCTGTATGGATTGGCGAGCCCGTCGCCATGCCTACTAATGGTCGCGATATTCTTTTAGCGGTAGATATCTCTGGCAGCATGCAGCAAGAAGACATGGAAATTAATGGCCGCGAGGTCAATCGTCTAGTCGCTGTAAAAGCAGTGGTAGGCGACTTTGTGATTAAACGTGAAGGCGATCGACTGGGACTTATTTTATTTGGCGAAAAAGCCTATTTGCAGACCCCCTTAACCTTTGATCGTAAGACTATGCAGATTTTATTAAATGAAGCCCAGTTAGGTTTTGCCGGCAGTAATGGAACGGCCATTGGCGATGCCATAGGTCTGGCAGTAAAACGTCTTCAGGATCGGCCGGAAAACCATCGCGTGGTGATTCTACTCACCGATGGTGCCAATAATGCGGGTGAGTTAGAACCTATGGAGGCTGCCGATTTAGCTCGCAGGGCCAAGGTGAAGATTTACACCGTGGGTATAGGAGCAGAGATACAGGAAACCTGGGGGCTATTTGGCAAACGCATTACTAATCCCAGTGCCGATCTCGACGAAGCCGCCTTGCAAGGTATAGCCAATGCCACAGGTGGGCAGTTTTTTCGCGCCCGTGATCCGCAGGAATTGATGGCAATCTATGCTGAGCTAAATCGCCTAGAAGCCATTGAACAGGAAGCGGAAACTATACGTCCGGTAGCTGCACTGTTTCATTGGCCCCTGGGGCTAGCATTCATCCTCAGCTTGCTACTCACTGCATTGAGTAGCCGCAGGAGCGCCCATGCCTGAACTACTGTCAGGAATTATTAGCGTCTCGAATGATTTTCACTTTATTCGTCCACTTTGGTTTCTGGGTATAATTCCGGCCATCGCGGTACTCTGGCTAGTCCAGTGGCGAAAACGCAGCGCTGGTAACTGGGACCGGGTTATCAATCCCGCTCTTTTGCCCTACCTAATGCAGGGTGAGAGTGGTAAAAAGCGCCATAGCACGGCCTGGTTAGTCGGAGGGCTAGCAATCGTCTGGCTGCTTAGTTGCATTGGCCTGGCTGGGCCCACCTGGCAGCAGTTACCTCAACCGGTGCATAAAAAAGATTCGGCCCTAATTGTTATATTTGATTTATCCCCCTCCATGCTGGCACAGGATATTAAGCCTAGCCGTCTAGTCAGAGCTCGCTACAAGCTAATAGATATTCTAAAACAGCGCCGTGAGGGTTTTAGCGCTCTGGTAGTCTATGGCGGGGAATCACATACAGTCTCTCCATTAACCGAAGACAGCAATACCATCATTAGTCTGGTGCCTATTTTACATCCAACCCTGCTCCCCGAATATGGCAGCAACACAGAGGAAGCTATTGAAACCGCACTTGAGTTAGCCATTAATGGCGGTTATGACCAGGCAGATCTTTTATTAATTACTGACGGCGTAGCACGCTCGGCATTTGGAACCATTCAATCCATGATCACACAGGCCGGTCAATTCCGGCTGTCTATTCTAGGTGTGGGCACAGAACAGGGGGCGCCAATTCCTCTCGGGGATGGCGGTTTTGTCAAAGATAGTCGCGGGAGTATTTTAATACCCAAGTTAGACCCTCTGTCACTGCAATCCCTAGCCGCTAATAGAGGGGGAAACTACCATTCAATAAGTTCTGATGACACTGATATAAAACAGTTACTAGCAGTAACGGAGCAACTATTTCCCGATGCCACCAGAGAGTTGGATCGATCATTTGATCTCTGGGATGATCAGGGTTATTGGCTAGCCTTACTGCTAATGCCGGCACTGCTACTAAGTTTTCGCAAAGGCACTGTAGTAGCCTTGGTATTTTATCCCCTGCTATTTTCTAGTAACTCGGTAGAGGCTTTTGAATGGCAGGATCTCTGGCAAACCCCAGACCAGCGGGGAGCTAAAGCCATGGAGTCTGGTGATCCAAAAACTGCTCAGACACTATTTGATAATAGCCAGTGGCGCGGCAGTGCAGCCTATAAGGCCGAGAACTACAGTGAGGCTATCGATTATTTTTTAAATTCAGACAGCGCTGATGGCCATTATAATCGCGGCAATGCTCTAGCCAAATCTGGCGATCTAGAGGCAGCTATAGAGGCCTATGATCAGGCATTAGAATTGCAACCAGATATGGAAGATGCTCTAGCTAATCGAGACCTTATTGAGAAATTAAAGCAGCAGCAACAGAATCAAGAATCGTCAGAACAGCAGGATCAGTCAGAACAAAGTAACGAGCAAAATCAAGATCAACAAGAGCAGGATGACGAGCAACAGCAGTCCGGGCAAAGTAACGATTCAAGTCAAAATCAGCAAGACACAGAACAGCAAGAACAAAACGAGCAACAAGACAAAGAACAGAAAGAGCCACAACAACAAGAACAGGAAGAACAATCGCAACAGGATTCGGAGCAGGAGCAGGAGCAGGAGCAGGAGCAGGAGCAGCAAGCCGCTCAGGCCGAGCTTTCAGAAGATGAAAAGCAGGCACAGCAAGAAATCGAACAGATGCTGCGCAGAGTCCCTGATGATCCTGGCGGTCTTCTACGAGAAAAATTTCGCTATCAGTCACGTCAACGTGCTCTGGAGCAAAGACGCCCTAAACCACCTAACGATGAAGAGCGCTGGTAAATGAACCCTAGGTTTGCAAAAAATATGATCTTTTTTATCGCAGTGTTAACACTGTGGTCAACGTCCCTTGTGAGCTGGGCCGAATTGAGTGCGAAGGCGAGTCGAACCGTACTTGATAGCAATGAAACTTTACAGCTACGAGTGCGCCTAGATGCCCAGGCATTTCGAACAGAGCCGGATTTTTCACCCCTAGAAAAAGAGTTCGAAATTCTATCCAATAGTCGTCAACAACAGTATTCGAGCGTCAACGGCAAAGCCCAATCTTATACAGACTGGAATCTAACCCTGATGCCTAAACGCACTGGGATTATTTTAATTCCCTCATTAAAATATAAAAAACAAATTAGTAATGCTATAGAAATCACCGTGCGTGCCGCATCAGTTGCCGGCTCAAGCAGTGCCGGTAAGCAACCTATCTATACCGAAACGCTGGTAGACAAATCTGCTAGCTATATCCAAGAGCAAATCATCCTGACGTATCGCCTGTATACTTCGGTACAATTGCGCGACTACAGCCTGTCAGAACTCGATATACCCGGTGCGATTATTCAGGGTCTCGGCGAAAACCAATTTCAAAAAGTTATCAATGGTAGAAATTATTTAGTACTCGAAGTTAGTTATGCCATTTTTCCACAGAGCAGTGGCGAGCTAAGTATTCCAGCATTGCGTTTCGGCGCCTTCGAGAGTAGCAATCGCAGCCAGTTCGGTGCATTTTCCTCACGCGGCAACCGTGTATTTCGCGACACCCAAGCTAAGACAATCGTTGTAATGCCCAGGCCAGCTCACATCTCCACCGATGAGTGGATGCCCAGTAGCAAAGTAGAGTTATCTGAAAAATGGAGCGATAGCCTCGACAGTTTAACCGTTGGCGAACCCATTACCAGAACTATCCAAATCAGTGCTCAGGGCCTCACCGGCGCTCAGATATTGCCACTTAAAATAGCTCCCAGCAGTCAGTTTAAACACTATCCAGATCAGCCCCAGCTTGATCAGCAGGTCAGTGGCAATGGGATTATAGGTACCCGCACAGAGTCCTTGGCACTGGTGCCTAATCAGGCTGGAGAAATAACTCTACCAGGGATTGAAATGCGCTGGTGGGATACCGCAAAACAGCGTATGGAAATAGCTAGTCTGCCTGCGACTACCGTTACAGTTAATCCCAGCAGCGCCATCGACAATAGCCCCCTGACACCTAATAATCAGCAATTTACCATGGAGCCACTAAACCTTAATGCTGAGTCAGACATTATCGAAAATGTAGCTCCATCGATGTTAGTAAAACTATCATTAGCCCTTAATGCTCTGCTACTTGCTGTGATTGCGGCTTTAGTTTTTGGTCGCCGCAAGCAAACGACAAAGGTCCACACAGGTAACGAAGCACAAACCTCAGCACTGCTAACGCTCAAACAGCAGGTCAAAGGGATTGAGATGCAGGCCAACCAAAATAATTTAATTGGAATGCGAGACGCAATACTTGCTTGGGGGCAACACCTATTTGCCGAAACTCCACCAACTACCCTAAAACAACTTACACAGTTATTAGGTGATGCTGAATTACAACAGCAATTCGCTCTACTCGATCGGCAGTTATACAATGGGGAAACAGGTGATGTGCTGGACATTCCATTGTTACTAGAGCGTTTAAAAAAGCAGTCGAATTTTTCACATGGCAGCAGAGCTAATTCAGGTACTGGATTAAAACCACTGTATCCCGACCACTAGGGAAACAGTTAGCAACTGGATTTATTGCGGCCGTTGCACGGCAATAGTATTGGCCGAACGCTCAACCGAGTTATCATCATTTAAGTAAATCAGTTTTGGTTTGTGCTCGGCCGCCTCAGTCTTAGAAAACTGGCCATAGGTCGCTATTATAATTCTGTCACCTAGCTGGCATTTTCGTGCCGCAGCTCCATTCATCGAGATAGTCCCTGAACCAGCTTCAGCGACAATAATATAGGTAGAAAAGCGTTCCCCATTGGTCACATTATAAATTTCAATCTGCTCAAATTCCTCCATACCAGACAGCGCTAAAAGATCGGCATCTATGGCACAGGATCCGTCATACCAAAGCTCAGCCTGAGTAACTGAGGCCATATGTAATTTAGCTTTTAAGAATGTAGACAGCATAGATATAAATCCTTTTACAGTGACTAATTATTTCTCGATCAAGATGCAGTATTGACTTAGAGGGTAATACTTAGGTTATCAATTAATCTCGCGGCATCAGTAAACATAGCACCCAGAACAGTAATTTCCATATCGTCATGTGCAGCCAGATCTAAGGTCTTGCTGTTACAGGCCGTGACATAGTCAATTTTAAAACCAGCTGCAATAATACGTGCCTTGGCGGCTTCCTCCAATCCAGAGAAATCACGACTACCAGATTGAATTTCTCCGGCCATCCATTCCAGGCTGTCTTTAAGCACAGTCACCAGGGGCCGCTCTTCGGCGGTAATATATCTATTGCGCGAGCTCATTGCTAAACCGTCAGTCTCACGATGAATCGGTGCAGAACTTATTAGCACCGGCATGCACAGGTCTTGTACCATGCGACGAATAACAGCTAGTTGCTGATAGTCTTTAATACCAAAGATGGCTTCGTCAGGCTGAACTATATTAAACAGCTTACTGACTACCGTAGTCACACCTTCAAAATGGCCGGGACGGCTGGCACCACACAGAACATCTGTCATAGTTGGACAGATAACTCGGCTCTGCGTATCGAGGCCATTCGGATACATCTCAATATCATCAGGATGAAACAGATAGTCACAGCCGGCGGCGCGAAGTTTATCGCAGTCGTTCTGATAGGTACGCGGATATTTATCCCAATCCTCATTTAGACCAAATTGCAGTGCATTGACAAAAATTGAGCAGACGACCACATCATTACTTTGACGAGCCTGCTTAATCAGGGCTAAATGACCATCGTGGAGATTGCCCATGGTAGGCACGAAACCGACTCGTAAACCCTGCTGACGCTCTTTGTTAAGATCATCTCTAAGGCCACTGACGGTGTGAAAGACCTTCATTGAAAATACCTGTGTTTAAACGGATTATTACGGCGCTTTTAATTGTCGGCGAAGTGATCGCCAGCGAGATTCTCAAAGCGTGTGTACTTGCCCATAAACATCAAGCGACAGGTCCCGATAGGACCATTGCGCTGCTTGCCTAGGATAATTTCTGCGGTGCCCTTATCGGGACTATCTTCGTTGTAAACCTCATCGCGATAGATAAACGCAATAACATCCGCATCCTGCTCAATGGCTCCAGATTCGCGCAAATCAGCGTTGACCGGTCGCTTGTTAGGTCGTTGCTCAACATTACGACTTAGCTGTGACAGCGCGATCATCGGGCACTCATACTCTCTGGCAAGACCCTTTAACTCGCGGGAAATCTGTGAGATTTCCTGCACTCGCCCCTCGGTAGAACTCGTACCACTCATCAACTGTAGATAATCCACCATAATCATACCTGGCTGAGCCTGCTCATAGAGCGCCTCGGTGTCCGCTGGCGTATCAGCACCATGTTCCTGATGCCACTTCTGACGCAGTTGTTCAACCCGCTCACGGGTAAACTGTTTAATACGATTGCGCATTTCCAAAGGAGTAATACCAGCAGAATCATCAATAAATAAAGGACGATCCTTGAGGCGCTGGGCAGCACTGCCCAGACGCGGCCAATCGTCTTCCACTAGGTTACCCGAGCGCATGCGAGTTGCATCAATTTTGCCGATCGAAGAGAGCATCCGCATCACTAGACTACTGGCTGGCATTTCAAGAGAGAAGACCAACACAGGACGGTCCTGGTGTAACGTGGCGTGTTCCACCATATTCATGGCAAATGAAGTCTTACCCATAGACGGTCGGCCAGCGATAATAATTAAATCTGATTTCTGCCAACCTGAAGTCATCTGATCGAGATCCGCAAAGCCGGTGCTCAAACCCGTTATATCGGCGTCATTTTTGAATAGCTCATCAAGGCGATCAACCGCTTCTTTAATAAGCGAGTTAACTTCCTTAAAGCCACCCTTTTTTGGCCGATTTTCAATAATTTCTTGAAGTCGACTCTCGGCTTCGGCTAGCAGTTTAGAACTATCCCAGCCGAGGGGATTATACCCTTTGCGCACAATGTCACTGGCCGCTCCGATCAATTGGCGGACAATCGAGCGCTCCAGCACAATTTGCGTATAGGCTTTGATATTAGCGGAGCTCGGTGTGCTGTGAGCTAAGTCAACTAGATACTCGGCACCGCCAACGGCACTGAGATCATTGTTGTTTTGTAGGAATTCAGACAGGGTAATCGGGTCAAATGGTTGGCCATCCGCAGATAGACTCAGCATGGCATTAAAGATCAATTGGTGATCTGTGCTATAAAAATCGCTGTCTGCCAATACCTCAGCAATTGAATCGAAGGCATCATTTTTGAGCATTAACCCACCCAGAACAGCCTGCTCAGCCTCGATAGAGTGAGGAAGTGGTTGACTGACAGTAGGTTCCGCAAAAAGTGCTTCGTTCATACCCGAGATAGTTACCTAATAATAGTTTCTGTAATTAACCGTTAAAAAAACAAAAACGGCACTGCATCTTATTAAGAAGCGGTGCCGTTATGCAATGCTTAACTGTTGCTCTGGAATTTAAATCAACGAGATTTAGGCCTCCAGTGCGCAGCGGTTACTCCGCTTCAATAACAACAGTAACTGACTCAGCAATATCGAGGTGCAGTTGAACTTCAACTGAAAACTCTCCGACATGACGGAACGCACCATCTGGAAGGTTAATCTCGCTCCTGCTAATCTCACCGCCGGCAGCATTAATCGCGTCTTCAAGCTCACGCACACCAACAGAACCGAACAGCTTACCCTCATCACCGGCAATGGCACTGATTGTCACTGGACCCAAGCCTTGAAGCTTAGCAGCGCGAGCCTGAGCTTCGCTCAACTTCGCGGCAGCAGCAGCCTCTAAATCTGCACGGCGCAGTTCGAAATCAGCAATATTAGCTTCAGTAGCAAAAACAGCCTTGCCCTGAGGAACCAAGTAATTACGTCCATAGCCCGCTTTTACATTGGCCTTGTCGCCGATATCGCCCAACTTGCCAATCTTTTCTAAAAGAATAACTTCCATCTCAATAACCTCTTTTTCTTGCTACCTGCTCAGGATTAACGATTTTTAAAAGCCGCCAAACGAGAGCGTAAATTCAATATGCTGTCAGCAAATCCCAAAGTTAACAGCAGTACTGCTGTCAAAGATCCGGTAAATACCAACCCAAAATACACCAATGCTAGCCACTGACCACCCCCATTTAATACCCTGACACTGTGGTGAACCAAAGCCAACCCGCAGATCAATAAAGGTACTGACAACAGCTGTAACCAGGGTTTGTATTCGCTTGGCAAATACAGTCCGGCTATCACAGCAGCCAACAGCATCAGTGCAAACCTGCTATCTAATCTTAATTTGTGGAATTCCTGTTGAAATCCACCTGGGTTAAACAGCAGCGCTTGCCACCATCTGGATACCAACAAACTCGCTATTGCGCTGAGTGTTAACATCCAGGCCATAAGACCCAATATAAACTGACGCCCCGGCACAAACGGTGCCTGTTGCAATTCCTGCTCTTTGGCTAGCTGCGCAAACACCTCTGCAACATCCTGCACAAAGGCATCGATCGCCGCAGCAAATAATCCGCCAAAACTCAGCGCTGTAACCACACCTACCACCACAGAGACCATCATGGTCCACTGCCAGGATGCGGTAACTCTCAACACATTGGCAGAGATTACCATCATAAGCAGTGCAGCCACGGACACTAAAGTCAGAAGCTGATTACCGTCGCTAAAATAAAAAGTGCCTATCAGTGGCAGGACGGCCCACAGTGCAACTATTACACCTTCTGCACTTCCTTTACGAAGTGTTACCAACCCAATGGCTGCAGGACTCACAAAGGGGAAAATGTTCCCCAAAAGAGCCACGATACAGGCCTCGGTTCGCCCGCGCATAATAAATCCAGCTAGCGCACGCAAGAGCGTTATTCCTTAATTACTTGTGGCTATCTGTGTAAGGCAGCAACGCAATGTAACGCGCGCGCTTGATAGCTTCAGACAACTCACGCTGGTAGCGTGCTTTGGTTCCAGTGATGCGACTGGGAACGATCTTGCCACTCTCAGAAACATAGCCTTTCAAAGTGTCTAAATCTTTGTAGTCAATTTCAGTTGCGCCCTCGGCAGTGAAACGACAAAATTTTCTACGACGTACAAACTTAGCCATGATTATTCTCCTTTATCCGCTTCGACAGCAGGTGCTTCTTCGGTTACGGGCGCTTCTTCAGCAGGAGCTTCAGCGGCGGCGGCAGCGGCGGCAGCAGCATCTGCAGCAGCTTTGGCTTCATCGGCCTTAGCTTTAGCAATGTTGCGGCGCTCACGCGCTTCTTTGTCAGCTTTCTCAGCATTTTCCAGTTTCATAATCGGCGAATCACCAGTTACGGCCTCATCGCGACGAACAACCATGCTGCGTAAAACAGCATCGTTATAGCGGAAAGTTGAATTAAGCTCATCTAGAACGTCCTGACCGCACTCGATGTTCATCAGGATGTAATGGGCTTTGTGAATTTTGTTGATCGGGTATGCCAGTTGACGACGACCCCAGTCTTCTTTGCGGTGAACTGAACCGCCACCTGCTGTAACAGACGCAGTATAACGTTCAACCATACCCGGAACTTGCTCGCTCTGGTCTGGATGGACCAGGAACACGATTTCGTAATGACGCATTGTATCTCCTCGTGGATTTTAAAGTCTCCCGCTAACGCCATTTAGGTCGTTGCAGTGAGACAAGGAGTGCCTGAACCTATGCTCAGACGCTTTGTGGCGCGCAATTATAGTGATTCAGTCACTGGGTTGCAACAGCCCAAAGAGAAAGTTTGTCGGGATGATTGTCCCTCTCTTTATGGTGTTTAACCCCGCGGCTTAGGGACAGATAAATCTATTTAACGCTCTGGCCTGAGACTGAAAACAGAGCGAACATTTGAGCGCGGGCGACTTAGCAACAGCGTAATCACAATCTCTTCGCAGGCCACCAACACATGAAGTAGAATGACCCCGCGGAAAAATTGATCAGCACCCCACAAAACCAACATATAGTAGGCAGGCGCCATCAGCACCGCCGCAACCTTAGCACCCCAGGTATGATAGCTGGGATACTCACCAAACTTACTCAAGGCCAGAGCCACAGGTGCAATAAAGAAAATCATGGTCGCCAGCAAATAGGCCGCCTGCTCGAAAAAAACATCGGGCCAAATCCAGTAAAGACCCAGAATCATTGAACCGTAGGTGAGCATGTCGCCCCAGCTATCTAACTTAGCCCCCAACTCACTGACCTGATTGAGCTTGCGCGCCAGATAGCCGTCAAGCACATCACTGAGCAGGGAAATAGCTAGCACCACTAAAAATGTTGTGACATATCCCATATACGCCGAGACGATCAGCATCGGAACAAGTGTTAAACGCAGTAGACTCAACAAATTGGGAATCGAATAGATAGATAGCTCCGAGGTTTTCATAAAAATCCCTAGTTAGATAACCAATAGATCCATATATGATAATTAGGTTAGTATTTTACGGCATCAAAATCCAACCGTCTGCACCATCAAAACAGCCAGCAGCGATAAATTGATAATAAAACCAATAGATTTTAACTCGCCGAGCGGCGTTGGCGCACAATTTCAAACAGACAGATACCCGTAGCTACGGACACATTGAGGCTACTCACCTCACCCGCCATCGGTAACTTGCCAAGAAAATCACATTGCTTGCGTGTCAACTGACGCATCCCAGTGCCCTCAGCTCCCATAACTAGGACCATGGGACCCTTTAAATCTAGGTCATATATAAACTGCTCTGCCTCGCCGGCGGTTCCCACTACCCAAGCACCCTGCTGCTGAAGCCTTTCCAAGGTGCGAGTTAAATTAGTCACCATGACCAACGGCATGGTTTCGGCAGCGCCGCAGGCGACCTTAGCTACAACAGGGGTTAGGCCCACAGAATTATCCTTGGGCACGATTACCGCATCGACGCCAGCACCATCTGCAGAACGCAAACATGCACCCAAATTATGGGGGTCAGTAACCCCATCAAGCATCAAAAAGAACGCTTCACCACCTTTGTCCTCGGCCAGATCTAATAAAAATTTTTCATCATAGGTTTTGCCGGGACTGCACAGCGCCATAACGCCCTGATGACGGCCCTGAGCTTTTTCATCTAAGCGCTTACCCGTTGCCCATTGAAGGGTTACGCCGTGTTGCTCTGCTAGTTTTTGGATTTTTTGCAACCGATCATCAGTTCGCCCGCGCTGCACATGCAACTCCTGCACCCGATGGGGTGACGACTTAAGCATGGTATGCACCGCATGAATGCCATAAATCCAATCCACAAAACTCTCCTGCCAATATTAAAAACCATAAGCGACAATCGCTGATTGCGCATTGTACTGGCTTTGGGCAAACTTCGAACATAAATTATCTGGATTACAGACCCATGACACAACAGCTGCCCTCCGCCAATTTACTGCGTCGTACCGCCGCGCTTATTTACGATGCTTTTTTATTGTTTTCTATCACCCTAGCCTACGGTGCTGCATTGCTAATCATTAAAATTCTGTTTAACGGCGTCGATAATCTCGAAGACATTCAGCCCAATGCCTTTGTTCAGTGGCTCAGTTTGATTGGCTGGCTGGGGTCACTGGGTGGCTACTACTTTATCTGTTGGCGCAAGCAGGGCCAGACGTTGGGCATGAAAGCCTGGCGTTTGCGATTGCAGCAGGCCGACGGCTCCTTGGCAACGCCACAACAATGTATTCGCCGCAGTCTGCTGGCGACTCTTTCCTTCGCCTTCGCTGGTATCGGATATCTGTGGTGCCTAGTGCCACCCGCCAAAGAATGTCTCCATGATCGCTATAGCGCAACGCAGGTGGTGTTGCTTGCCAAAGATAAAAAGTAAAGGAAAACAGTTATGAACAATTTAATTATGGCCCTAGATCAGGGTACGACCTCTTCGCGAACTATTCTGTTCGACCAGAATTATCAGATCGTCGAGCAGACGCAGCAAGAGTTCGCCCAGCATTTCCCAGCAGACGGCTGGGTCGAGCATGATCCAATGGATATATGGAATACGACATTAGCCACTGCTAAACAGGCTCTGATAAATGCCGGTGTCAGCGCCAGAGATATTGCCGCCATAGGCATCACCAATCAGCGGGAAACAACCGTTGTCTGGGATCGTCAAACTGGCCAACCCATATATAACGCCATAGTTTGGCAGGACAGGCGCACTGCGGCCCTTTGCAACCAGCTAAAAGATCAGAACCTTGAAGCCATAGTCAGCGAAAAAACTGGCCTGTTGCTAGACCCCTATTTCTCTGCGACCAAGGTGGCATGGATTCTCGACAATGTCGACGGAGCTCGAGCCAGAGCAGACCGCGGAGAACTTGCGTTTGGCACGGTAGACAGCTGGCTTCTGTGGAATCTCACTGGTGGGCAGCATGCAACAGACGCCACCAATGCCTCCCGCACTATGCTCTTCAATATTCACAGCGGTGACTGGGACGATGATCTACTAGCCCTGTTTAATGTACCGCGATCTCTGCTCCCCGCGGTTAAAGATAGTGCCGCAGACTTTGGCACCACCAGCCTACTGGGCGAACCTATTAATATTTACGGTGTTGCCGGGGATCAGCAAGCCGCCACTCTGGGCCAAGCCTGTTTTGACGTAGGCATGATGAAATCAACCTATGGCACTGGCTGTTTTGCACTTCTCAATACGGGAGATACAGCGGTTACCTCAACAAATAGATTGTTGACCACCATCGCTTACCAGCTCGATGGCAAGCCGACCTATGCTCTGGAGGGGTCAATTTTTATTGCCGGGGCCGCTGTACAATGGCTGCGCGATGGTTTGGGGATTATTGAATCCGCCAGCCAATCTGGTCAGCTTGCCGGTGATGCAGACCCCAGTCAGGCTGTATATATGGTGCCCGCTTTTACTGGCCTTGGCGCTCCTTGGTGGGATGCCGATGCCCGCGGAGCTCTACTCGGACTCACTCGCGGCACAGGTCCGGCAGAAATTGCTAAGGCGGCGTTGGAGTCGGTGTGTTATCAAACATTAGATCTATTAAATGCTATGCGCGCCGACTGGGCTCAGGGAGCATCGCAACAGACGGACACGGTGTTGCGAGTAGACGGTGGTATGGTTGCCAGCAATTGGACCATGCAATGTCTAGCGGACATCCTGCAAGCCCCCGTAGATCGGCCAGTGATTGCCGAAACCACTGCTCTGGGTGCCGCATGGCTAGCAGGCTCTAGAGCCGATGTATGGCCTGATCAAGCTGGCTTTGCGGCAAGCTGGCAACTAGACAGCAACTTTGCACCACAGATGCCTGCTGAACAAAGAGATTTAAAGGTCGCCGGATGGAACAAGGCAGTCAGACGAGTACTGACTTAACGATTCTCATTCTAATTAAAGCCCCCGTAATCCTGCGTAGAGTGCAGGGGTTCGGGGCGCTTTACGCGCTGGCCAAAAGCCACCACATCGCTGGCGGCTGGGTGACTTTCCTCAGCAGCACAGACATGAGCCCTGGGGCACAATCCTCAGCCACTGCGTCGCAGCAAATACAATCCAATCCCCATACACAGCAACACAGGCACCACCACAGCTAACAGTGCCGGAAAGCCAAATACAATACTGAAAGGACCCAGCATATCCTGAATAATCTTAAAGCTGACACCAATTACTACACCGACAAAAATACGCAGCCCCATAGTCGAGTCTCGCAGGGGACCGAACACAAACGAAATACCAATCAATACCAGGCCAATAATTACCAAGGGCTGCAATAACTTGCGCCAGAAAGCTAATTCATAAATCGCTGTGTCTGCATTTTGTAATTCCAGAAAATTAATATATTTGTGCAGACTAGAAATCGACAGAGCACTTGGCGGTAATACATTGACGGTTAACACCTCCGGCGTTAACTCTGAGGTCCAGCGCCTGGTTATCTGTTTTTCAGTTTCGGTACGATTTTCACTAAAGCGGGTAATGGAAACATTTTCTTCAACCCACAGATTTTCAGTAGCGTTGAAGGTAGCTCGAGAAGAAAAACTGGCTTCACGCAGAGCCTTGCGTTCATCAAACTGGTAGCGGGTAACACCAAACAGTACACCCCCTGGGAATACCGCATTAAAGTGCATAAACTCATTGCCTTCGCGATTCCAAAGTCCTGAGGCGGAACCCTCAGTAGCCTCACCGTTGCGCAGATACTCACGCCGCCCTTCTGCCAGTTGATCTAAATAGGGCGAAAAGTATTCCCCAACTGCAGTACTAATTAACACAAACAGGAGTACTGGTTTGACAACAAAATAGACAATTCGCAGTAGAGAAACACCTGAGGCACGCATGACGATGACCTCACTATTGTTCGCCAACAGTCCTAGACCAAGCAGGCAGCCAATTAGTGAAGAGAAGGGAATATATTCGTACACAGTTGAAGGCAGTTTAGTCGCCACATAAATCAACGCATCAGAAAAATGGTAATTTCGCTTTACCGCACCAGCCTCGTCAATAATTGCAGCTAAAGCATCTAGACCCACAACCACTACTAGAGCTAGAGCGATGGCCGAAAAAACAGTAACGCCAACATGGCGTGAGAGGCGCCTCATAAGGCCACCCCCCTGCGCCGCCCGGAACGAAACAGCAGCAAAGCTATACCTAAAAACAGTAAATGAACCGGCAGCAGTGTTACCTCAATGGGAACAGAGCCTGACTCAAGGGCTCCGCGCATAGCATTGAGCGAGACCAGATAGCCAAAGTACAGCATGATAGCTGGTAGTAACTTAGCGAATTTTCCCTGCCGCGGGTTAGTTCGGCTCAAGGGAATAGCGAGCAGAGTTACCACCAACACCATAAACGGTGTCGACAGTCGCCACTGCAGTGCCGCTTGCAGTTCGGGGTCATCGGACGCTAACAACTCAGAGGTTGCTAGAGCATTGGTCTCGAGGTCTGCTTCAATCGCCTTTCGCGCGGCTAGTCGAGCACCGTATTCCTCAAAATAAGTAATCTGGTAATCGTGGGTGCCCGGCACGCCTTCAACCCGGTAGCCCTTATCCAGAACCAAAAAGCTCTCATTGCCATCCTCGGTCTTTTGCTGCCTACCGCGATCTGCCAGCACCAGCACCAAACGGCTGTTATAGTTTTCTGCAGAACCAGCGGTCACCGCCAAAAACACATCTTCCAGCTCCTGCTCTTCGGAAACATTTTCAGCATAGGTGATGCCCTTGCCCCCGCTGAGCCCATAGAATTTTTTTGGCGTCAACTTATCCAGCTCAGTCTTTTCCTTTTGCGCGGCAAAAATAGTTTCAGCCTTGGCTACGCCAGAGGGCGACACCGAGAGACTAAGCCAACCGACTACCAGAGCCAGTACTAACGCTAATACAGCGGTATAACCGAGCAACTGGGTTTCAGAAATGCCGCAGGCCTTGAGCACACTCATTTCATTTTCAACATACAAACGGCCAAACGACAGTAAAATAGCCAGAAAAAACGCCAGAGGCAGGGTCAACTCAAGAAAACCGGGAATACGATAGCCTATGACCGCAAAGATAACGCCAGGCTCTAAATTACCCGCCACTGCATTGGCCAGATATTTTACAAATCGGCCGCTGACAAGAATTAGCAGCAACACCGCGCTCACAGCAAAGGTTGCAGACAAAATCTCACGGCATAGATAGCGGAAAATAATCAACGACTTGGGCTTCTAGCTATTGGGCGTGGTGGCACAGAATGGTATCCTTGACGAGTTATTTCACTTAAATTACTGCTAATCATCGGTTCACATTTTTGGAGCTAATATGGATTTTACTGCATCTTCCGCAAACCTGTTAAACATTAAAGCGGATTCTCTCATTCTCATGACCGGCTCACAACTGCAAAACAGTGCAAAAGCTCTAGACGAGTCTCTTGATGGTGCCATCTCGTCGCTTGTTAAGACCGGTGACTTTTCAGGAAAAGCCAGTAGTAGCACAGTTCTGTATATTCCTGGCGCAACTGTAAAGCGCATAGTATTGATTGGTACGGACGGCGCACAAACCCGTCAGCAACAAATCAAAGTAATCAAAGCGGGTGCTGCAGCATTGCTCAGAAGCCCGTCTGCAAAAGCGGTTTGGGTGGGAGAAGGTCTGGCCGCTGACAGCGAATGGCAGGCCGGCATAGTAGCGCGCAGCATTCAGGCTGCCAGTTACAAATACGCTGCTGTGCCCAAACGAGTAGCTAAGAAGCCAGCGCCTCAAAAATTGAAGAACCTCATCTATTGGGTCGCGAGCAAGACCGACACTAAGGCAGCTACCGCCGGTTTAAAGTACGGCGCCGCGGTGGGCAATGGTATGAATACAGCCCGCCAACTGGGCAATCTACCTGCCAACATTTGCACACCAACTTATCTGGCAGACCAGGCTAAGGCGCTTGCTAAAGGCGAGGCAAAGGTAACTACTAGCGTCTTGAGTGAAGCTCAGATGGCCAAACTTAAAATGGGCTCACTGCTATCGGTAAGCGCAGGTTCCGATCAGCCGGGTAAATTAATTGTCATTAAGTATCATGGTGGCAAGCAGGGTGTTAAGCCTGTAGTGCTGGTAGGTAAGGCCGTTACCTTTGATACCGGCGGTATCAGCCTCAAACCGGGTGGAGGCATGGACGAAATGAAATACGATATGTGTGGAGGTGCATCGGTTATTGGTGTTATCAACGCCCTTATCGAAACCCAGATGCCTGTCAATGTAGTAGCGATTGTTCCCGCTGTAGAAAATATGCCTAACGGCAATGCCACCAAACCCGGTGATGTGGTCACCAGCATGTCTGGCCAGACCATTGAAGTACTCAACACTGATGCCGAAGGTCGCTTAATTCTATGCGATGCCCTTACCTACGCTGAGCGCTTTAAGCCAGCTACAGTTATCGACATAGCCACATTAACCGGCGCGGTAATCGGTGCACTGGGCAAAGAGACCGCCGGTTTGCTATCCAACAATGATGAGCTGGCTGAAGACATACTTAGCAGTGGCCTGCGTAGCGGCGATCGCGCCTGGCGTCTGCCACTGTATGAAGAGTACGACGCTCTGTTAAAAAGCAACTTCGCCGACATAGCTAATATAGGAGGGGCTCAAGCAGGCACTATTACGGCAGCTTGTTTTCTGGCGCGCTTTACCAAGAAATACAAATGGGCCCACCTAGATGTAGCTGGAACCGCATGGATCTCAGGTGCGCAAAAAGGTTCTACTGGCCGTCCAGTTCCCATATTGATGGACTACCTGCGCAGCAAGGCGAAATAACCCAGTGACTAGTATTTCTTTTTATAAACTGGCCGGCGACCAAGAGGTTGCCCTCGCCCTCGCCTGTCAGTTAATTCAAAAATCCTTAAAAATGAATCAGCAGGTTTTATGCCTGGTGCCAGACAGTGCCGTTGCCCAACAACTAGATGAAAAACTTTGGGGCTTTCAAGCTACCGCCTTTGTACCTCATGCTCTGGGTGCAGATAACGCCCCAGTAGCCATTACTACCGAGTCTGAGCCTGGCGACCATCACCAGATCCTGATCAACCTGCAGGCAAAAATCCCTACCTGGTTTAGCCGTTTCGATCGGGTAGTAGAGATCATTTATCCCCAGCCAGAATACGAGCAAGCCAAGCGCGATAATTTTAAGTTTTATAAAGAGCGGGGCTATGCTCTTAGCTTCCATGACTTATCAGACAAATTTAGCCAGTGACAGACAATAAAAATCAACCCGACGGCCTGCACCCAGATTACAACCAAATTCTGGATGATCTCGATAAACTGCAAAAAGATCTGTTGCCGGCAAACCGCATGATTGAACCCGCAGACATGCCTCAAGAATCCTCTGCCGTTGAAATAGACAGCCTTAAAATACCCAAATTCACGGACGTACTCGAACAGGAGATAGACAGCGAGCATCAGGCTCGCAGAGCATTTGATGAAGCCCAGCACCAACTATTCGGTAAAGCCGACGCCGAATCTGCCTTCAGCGAAGACAGGGTCAACGCCATAGTCAGTAAACTTGTGGTCCGTATGCGGCCTCAAATCGAACAATTGCTGGAGGAAAAAATTCGCGCCAAAGTCATTGCGCGCTTTAACCGCGAAAACTAATCGCAACCATCAGCCCCAGCACCTATAATTCCCCTCTCAAAAAATTACTCAAAATTAACTACCGAGCCCAACAATGGAAAAAACATTTGCCCCCCAGGATATAGAAACCAAATGGTATGAAATCTGGGAACAACGCGGTTATTTTGCCCCCGACATGGCCAGCAAAAGTGACCCCTACAGCATTGTGATTCCGCCGCCCAATGTCACGGGCAGTCTGCATATAGGTCATGCTTTGCAGCATGGCATCATGGATGCACTCACTCGCTATAATCGCATGCAAGGCAAAAATGCTCTGTGGCAAGTAGGTACCGACCATGCAGGAATCGCCACCCAAATGGTGGTTGAGCGCAAGTTAGCCAGCGAAGGACTCCCCAGCCGCGAAGAGATGGGCCGCGAAAAATTTATTGAGAAAATATGGGAGTGGAAAGAAGAATCTGGTGGCACTATTACCCAACAGATGCGTCGTCTTGGCAACTCTGTTGACTGGGATACAGAGCGTTTCACCATGGACGAAGGCTTCTCCAGCGCCGTTCAAGAAACCTTTATTCGCCTGCATAAAGATGGCCTGATCTATCGCGGCAAGCGCCTAGTTAATTGGGATCCCAAACTGCATACCGCCATCTCCGACCTCGAAGTCGAGAATCGCGAAGTTAAAGGTAAAATGTGGAACCTGCGCTACCCACTGGCCGATGGTGTGAAAACACTAGATGGCAAAGACTATATTGTTGTCGCCACCACTAGACCAGAAACCTTATTGGGTGATACCGGCGTTGCTGTCAATGCGGAAGATCCAAGATACAGCAACCTGATTGGTCAGCATGTACTTTTGCCACTGGTAGGCAGGCTGATTCCCATTGTTGCCGATGATCATGCCAATATGGAAAAAGGCACAGGCTGCGTAAAAATTACCCCAGCTCATGACTTTAATGACTATGAAGTAGGCCAGCGCCACAAGCTGCCTATGGTCAATATACTCACCATGAACGCCGATATTCGCCAGACCGCCGAGTGCGTTAATAGCGACGGTAGTGACAACGATACCATGGACGCTACTTTGCCCGAAAAGTATCGCGGCATGGAACGCTTTGCCGCGCGCCGTGAAGTAGTAGCGGATATGGATGCCCTCGGCTTTTTAGAAAACATCGAAGAAAACGATATGACCATCCCCTACGGCGACCGTGGTGGAGTGGTGATCGAGCCCATGCTCACTAACCAATGGTATGTAGACGCCAAAAAACTGGCCGGCCCTGCTATTGAAGCCGTGGAAGATGGCCGTATTAAATTTGTTCCCCAGCAGTACGAAAATATGTACTTCTCATGGATGCGCAATATTCAAGACTGGTGCATCTCGCGCCAGCTTTGGTGGGGCCATCAAATACCCGCCTGGTACGACGAAGCCGGCAAAGCCTATGTAGGCCAGAGCGAAGCTGCCGTGCGTGAACAGTACAATCTTGGCGATATACCCCTGACCCAAGACGAAGATGTACTCGATACCTGGTTTAGTTCCGCACTCTGGACCTTTGGCACCCAGGGCTGGCCCGAGCAAACCGAGCGCCTAAAAGCTTTCCACCCCACCGATGTGCTGGTCACTGGCTTTGATATTATTTTCTTTTGGGTAGCGCGTATGGTGATGATGAGCATGCACCTGATCAAAGATGAAAATGGCAAACCCGAAGTACCGTTTAAAACCGTGTATGTCACTGGCTTGATTCGTGATGAGCAGGGTCAGAAAATGTCCAAGTCAAAAGGTAATGTGCTCGATCCATTAGATATGATTGACGGCATCGACATTGAAAGCCTGCTGGAAAAACGCACCGGTAATATGATGCAACCCCAGCAAGCCGCCAAGATTGCCAGCCGCACTAGAAAACAATTTCCCGATGGCATAGAGCCCCATGGCTCAGATGCTTTGCGCTTCACCCTTTGCGCACTGGCCTCAACTGGCCGCGATATTAACTGGGATATGAAGCGCCTTGAAGGCTACCGCAACTTCTGCAATAAAATCTGGAACGCCTCTCGTTATGTACTGATGAACGCCCAAGGCGAGAACGGAGACGAAGACTGCGGGCAGGATAATTCCGATGACTACAGACTCACCCTGGCCGATCGCTGGATTGTCTCGCGCTTGCAGCAGGCCGAAACCGAAGTCACCAACGCCATCGATAGCTACAGATTTGATCTAGCGGCACAGGCGCTCTACGACTTTGTGTGGAATGAATACTGCGACTGGTATCTGGAGCTATCTAAACCAGTGCTGTGGGACGAAAATGGCGACCCCGCCATTAAAAAAGGTACCAGGCGCACCCTCGTTCGAGTTCTAGAGGCGGTATTGCGTCTGGCTCACCCCATGCTACCGTTTATCACCGAAGAAATTTGGCAAAATATCGCCCCACTGGCAGGCATAACATTAAACCCTAACGGCGACACCATAATGCTACAGCCCTTTCCTAAAGCCGATCAGACTATGATCGATAACGATGCTGATGCCGATATTGAATGGGTTAAAAAGGTCATCATTGGTGTGCGCAATGTGCGTGGAGAAATGAATATATCCCCCGCTAAAGATCTACCTATTTATATGGCCCGTGGCGATGCTACGTCCAAACGTCGATTAGAAGAAAATCGCCAGTTCTTGAGTAAGCTAGCCAACCTAGAAACTATTACCTGGTTAGATGACCCCGCCCAAGCACCACTGTGTGCCACAGCACTGGCTGGCGACCTAGAAATACTGGTACCCATGGCTGGCCTAATTGATGTGGAAGCAGAGCTGGCACGTCTAGATCGTGAAATAGATAAGTTAGGCACAGAAGCCACAAAGCTCTCCGGCAAACTAAGTAACCCGAAATTTGCCGACAACGCCCCCGCCGAAGTGGTGGCCAAAGAGCGCCAGAAACTCGAGGATTTTGAAGGCTCACTATCGCAGCTACAAGAGAAACGCAGCGCCATAGAAGCGATGGCTTAAGTGCTTTACTAATGACCCAAAACCTTAATTCGCAACAGCAGGCTGCACTTAAATATATCGATGGCCCCTTGCTAGTATTAGCTGGTGCCGGCAGCGGTAAAACCAGTGTGATCACTCGCAAAATTGCCTATTTAGTGGAAGACTGTGGTATCGCGGCGCGCAACATCGCCGCAGTCACCTTTACCAATAAAGCCGCCCGCGAAATGAAAGCCCGAGTGGCCAGCCTGTTGGGCAAGGCCGAAGGCGCTGGGCTAACTGTCTCGACTTTTCACAACCTTGGTCTGACCATTATTCGCACCGAGATAAAAGCCCTGGGCTTTCGCCCTGGCTTCTCCATATTGGATCAAGAAGACTGCCGCAAACTCATCAAAGAATTACTAGTTCGACATACCGAACTCGATGAAAAACTCATAGATACAGCGCAGCACACCATCTCTAACTGGAAGAACTCATTGCTCGAACCAGGACAGGCTGTCAGCGCCGCCAACAGCACCGGCGAACAAGGGATAGCTATGCTTTACGAGCGCTATCAGCGGGCACTAAAAGCCTACAATGCCGTTGATTTCGACGATCTCATAATGACTCCAGTGATGCTGTTTAAACAGCAACCGGAAATACTCGCCAAATGGCAGAGGCGAATACGCTATTTACTGGTGGACGAATATCAGGACACCAACCTAGCCCAATATGAGCTAGTAAAAACTCTAGTTAACGAAAAGCAGGCACTTACTGTAGTAGGAGATGACGACCAGTCGATTTACGCTTGGCGCGGTGCCCGCCCAGAAAACCTGATGCAGCTGCAAGAAGACTTTCCGGCACTCAATATTATTAAACTCGAGCAAAACTATCGCTCGACGGGACGCATTCTAAAAGCCGCCAACAGATTGATTGACAATAACCCTCACCTCATAAGCAAAGCCCTTTGGAGTGAACTGGGCCCAGGCGATCCACTGCGCTTTATCAGCAGTGAGAATGAGGAAATGGAGTGTGAACGGGTAGTTAATGAAATCATCGACATGCGCCTCAAACGCCGCTGTAAATACAGCGATTTCGCCGTGCTCTACCGAGGTAACTACCAGGCTAAGCTCGTAGAAATAAAACTTCAAACCCAGAATATTCCCTACGAAATAACCGGCGGCCAATCCTTTTATGCCAAAACAGAAATCAAAGATGTAATGGCCTACCTTCGGTTAATTATTAATCCTACAGACGACAATGCACTGCTGCGCATTATTAATACCCCCAGGCGCCAGATAGGACCCACCACCCTAGAAAAACTTGGTGAGTATGCCAACCAGCGCAATCAGTCTCTGTATGCCGCCATAGACGAAGCCGGCCTTAACGCCAGTATGCCCGCCAATAACCTGGAGCGGCTAAAACGCTTCAAGCACTGGATTCAGAGGGTTAACAGAAACATTTATGATGGCAACCCAATGGCTGCTATCAATGAAATGCTCGATGATGCTGACTATCATGGCTGGCTGCAGCAAAACGCCAGTAACGATCACGTCGCCCAAAAGCGCTGGGAGAATGTGCAGTTTCTGCTGTCTCAACTAGCCCAAGTTTTAAAACGTGACGAAGAAGAAAATGAAAGTGAAAATGGCGATAGCAGAATAGAGAATGCCATCGCCAAACTAATACTCAGAGATCTTCTGGACCGCGAACAGGAGGAATCTGCTGACGACAAAGTACAGCTAATGACCTTGCATGCCGCCAAAGGGCTAGAGTTTTTGCATGTATTTATGATTGGCATGGAAGAGGACATACTTCCTCATAAAAACAGCGTAGAAGGTGGCCAAATAGAAGAAGAGCGGCGGCTAGCCTATGTAGGTATTACCAGAGCCCAGCGCACATTAACCATGACTAGCGCTCGACAGCGCACCCAGTTTGGCGAAACTACAGCAACCACACCCAGTCGCTTTGTGGATGAACTGCCAGAGGACGATTTAATTAAAATCGGTGGCGGCGAACCAATTAGCGAAGCAGAAAATAAAGCCAAGGGCGAAGAATCACTGGCCGCGCTAAAATCGTTATTCGGCTAGCATTTAAACTATCTGTGCAACCATTATAATTTATAAAAACTATGCTTCGCTCCACTGCATAATACTCTAGCCCCTATAATCACTGCGCTGTCCACATATCAGCAATTAGAGGCCTAAGGAGGCCAGCCCTTGGGGCGTCAGTGGATATTCGCCTCAAAACATAGTCAAAGCCTTTATCTGATCCAATTATTTATACCCCGCGTAACCCTTTATGAATGATCCATAATTATAATCAGAATGTTCGCATTCAAGACAAAGAAGGGTAATTCTTATGAAACTCAAACTAGCTTTTCTCTGGTTCTATGACTGCTATAACGCCGTAATGGACCACAATAAAAATCCTCTGCGCCATATTGCTGATCCAGTCTCAAGGCTGTGGATAATGACGGTCCTAGCATGGATGTGGTCGGTGGTCTTTGGCATCTATGTAGGTAGTGTCATCTACATGGGCATCAGTATCGCTTCTCACTTCATACTGATCTTTATGGCCTGCTTTACCGCGGCTGTGTTTTACGACGCCGAGCGACGTCAAGACAGTTGGTTACTAGAACTCAGAGTTATACAGCAGCAACAGCAGCAACAGTAATAACACGTGTTGGTGCACGCTCTCTCTTCTGAGAGCGTGTGCCTCGCCTCTCCCCGCCGTTTTTTCCTGTAGGTCTAGCGATACGAAGGTAGTGCAGTGCCACTAACCTGTGGTCCCTTTGGCACCTAATTAATAGGCAATACTTTTCAACGCCTTTAGAAGAACGTCACAGCTATGTTTGCGACTAGCGCAGTCTCTTTGGTAGTTGAGGTGCTAAGAAAAACATTGGGTTGGGTAGTGGACAGGCTAGTGTGCTTTAAAGGCTATCATTTACGCGCGTGCGCAGTTCTTTACCCGGTTTAAAATAAGGTACGTACTTACCGGAGAGATTTACGGCGTCGCCAGTTTTTGGATTGCGTCCTACACGCGGAGCCCGGTAGTGCAAAGAGAAGCTGCCAAACCCACGTATCTCAATGCGCTGGTTGCCCACCAATGCCGATGTCATGCGCTCAAGTATCATACGCACCGCAAGCTCTACATCCTTGGGCGGAAGTTGATCCTGGTTGGCAGAGATTTTTTCGATGAGTTCTGACTTGGTCATTCTTGGGCTTCGGTTCTGAGATTAGATTTTGTTACTTGTTGATTTTATTGAACTTTTAAATTTATACAAGCATTAAATGCCCTATCAGTAAATTCTAGGCAAAAAAAAGGTGGCACAGCCACCCTTTTTTGCCGTCTTAACATCTAAGTTTTTGGTACCAACAGTCAAACCTTATCAAGAGCCTGGCTAATATCCGCAACAATGTCATCTACATGTTCAATGCCAACAGAGATACGCACTAGATCTTCAGATACTCCAGCCTTTGCCAGCTCTTCCGAATTTAACTGTCGGTGAGTTGTTGAGGCTGGGTGACAGGCCAATGATTTAGCATCACCGATATTAACCAAACGCAATATCATTTGTAGCCCATCAATAAATCGTCCCCCCGCGTCCTTGCCGCCGCTAATACCAAAGCTCAAAATCCCTGACGCCTTACCGCCGGTGATCTTATCGCAGGTTGCCTTGTAAGGACTATCCTCCAAACCCGCATAATTGACCCATTCAACCTTGGGATGCGCTTGTAAAAACTGAGCTACAGCCAACGCATTATCGCAATGTCGATCCATACGTAAACCAAGAGTCTCCAACCCTTGCAGAATCAAAAAGGCACTGTGAGGTGCTAGCGCAGCACCGGTATTCCTCAGAGGCACAACTCGGCAACGACCAATATATGCGGCGGGGCCAAGCGCCTCAGTGTAAACCACACCATGATAAGACGGGTCTGGTGTATTCAACATCGGGAAGCGTTCTTTATTCGCCGCCCAGTCGAACTTGCCGGAATCAATAATAATGCCACCGACAGTGGTGCCATGGCCGCCAATATATTTAGTCAGCGAATGGATAACAATATCGGCACCCAGATCAATGGGTCGGCACAGATAAGGGCTAGCAACGGTGCTATCGACCATCAGTGGGACACCATGGCGATGCGCTATATCGGCAAGAACTTCAAGGTCGACTATATTGCCTGCTGGATTGCCTATGGATTCACAGAAAACCGCTTTGGTATTCTCATCAATTAACGCCTCCAGGCCTGCAAAGTCGTCATGAGACGCCATACGCACTTCAACGCCCTGCCGTGGAAGCGTGTGGGCAAATAGATTATAGGTGCCACCATAGAGTTGCGAGGTGCTGACAATATTTGAGCCGACATCTGTTATACATTGAATGGCATAGGTAATAGCCGCCATACCTGAAGCTAAGCAGAGACCACCAATACCACCTTCCATTTCCGCTAAACGCTGCTCCAGCACATCAGTTGTTGGATTCATAATGCGCGTGTAAATATTACCCGGCACTTTAAGATCAAAGAGATCCGCACCATGTTGCGTATCATCAAAGGTATAAGATGTTGTCTGGTAGATAGGGACAGCGGCAGCTTTTGTGGTGGCTTCAGATTCGTAGCCATGATGGAGTGCTAGAGATTCAAGTTTCATTTTTTTTCCATGGAAGTTGTACTTTGGCCGAGTATTTTGCCTGATAGGAATCAAAATTTCACTTAATCAACGTAATTTACAAACGATAGCGGGAATAATTGTGCTAAGCCTCCTATTGCGTAGCCATAGGCGCTGTAATGGATTTAGGTAACCCGCACCTCGTTATTCTGCTGATCACTGCTGGTATCAAAGCACTGGAAGGGTCGCCTCAAATGGTCGAAGGTCTGGCGTTAAAAATCAATCGGCTCTCACCCCAATGACTATGGCCCCATTGACTAAAATCAAACGACTCTGACCCCATTGATCCCCCATGCTCAATTAACCAATCGGCCGGCAGTAACCCGTATAACGATAACCGATAATAATCCCTTCCTCATTTACTATCCAATAGTGAACACAGGAAGGGTCTAGTTTTTTAAGATGGTATTTATATTCCTTTTGACCATCGGGTAACACAGTGATTGCATCTGGCTGTCCATCAAGACGTATAACTAGATCTATCTGCTGACCTAAAACTCGTTCACTTTGTTCATCCCAAGACGTGAAATAAGAACATCCAGAAAACAATATAATGAGCAAAAATAAAAGATTTTCAGGCATGTTTAGTATTCCACCATATAAGGCAACTGACGATCACGGTAAAGTATTCGCTAACGAAGTTTTAGCAATTATTTCCTATTAACTGGTAGGAAGAAGGCCCAAAGCCTTTGTTATTAATAATACTTAAGTCTGTGCTATCGATATCCGCTAAAGATTTGGCGACAGATAGCTGCAGTCTGTGACACTTGTATGGGTCGTTGGGCAGGGATAGTAAAACAAATAATTAACACGAGGCGGCGAAATAATTATTTATCTGGCCTGGGTAATTTAGATACTCTGGTTGACGCGATTACGTAAATTTTTTCCAAGCTAGAAGTAAGGCACATACTTCCCTGTTAGTTACACGGCAAGTTCTACATTCTTTAGCCTAAGCTGGTAGTGGCCGGCAATGCACAATCATCAATTTCAGGGCAAAAAAAAGGGTGGCATAGCCACCCTTTTTCTTTTTTTGTAGCAAGAAGCCAGACTTTACTTGTCCATTTGCGCCTTGATCAAATCACCAATGGTAGTAGGTGTAGCTGCTGCTGATTCTGCTTCAGAGCTGCGATGTGCTTTAACCGCATCCTTTTCTTCAGAAACATCTTTGGCTTTGATCGACAGATTAATAACACGGTTCTTTCGGTCCACATTAATAATCTTTGCTTCAACTTCTGCGCCAACTTGTAGCTCATTTCGGGCATCTTCTACTTTCTCACGAGAAAGCTCTGAGCCCTTAAGGATAGCTTCAATGTCGTTACCTAGGTCGATAACCGCACCCTTAGCGTCTACTTCTTTAACTGTACCTTTAACAATTGCGCCCTTATCATTCTCGGCTACGTAGTTGTTAAATGGATCGTCTGAAAGCTGTTTGATGCCCAGTGAAATACGCTCACGTTCTGCATCAATGCTAAGTACCACAGTCTCAACTTCTTCGCCTTTCTTAAAGATGCGAACCGCTTCTTCGCCAGTTTCGTTCCAAGAGATATCTGAAAGGTGCACCAGACCATCGATACCACCGTCCAGACCGATAAAGATACCGAAGTCAGTGATAGATTTAATTTTGCCTGAGATCTTGTCGCCTTTAGTCATGGTCGTAGCAAAGTCATCCCATGGGTTGGTGAAGCACTGCTTGATACCCAGTGAGATACGGCGACGCTCTTCGTCAATATCCAGTACCATAACTTCGACTTCTTGGCCGAGATCGACGATCTTGGATGGGTGAACGTTTTTGTTGGTCCAATCCATTTCAGAGACGTGCACCAGACCTTCAACGCCATCTTCCAACTCGGCAAAACAACCGTAGTCCGTAAGGTTAGTGATCTTAGCTTTACAACGTGCTCCCTCTGGGTAACGGCCTTTGATGTCGCCCCAAGGATCTTCGCCCATCTGCTTCATACCCAGTGATACGCGATTACGCTCGCGATCAAACTTGAGTACTTTAACGTCAATTTCGTCGCCAACATTGATCATCTCTGATGGATGCTTGATACGCTTCCAAGACATGTCCGTGATATGTAGCAGACCATCAATGCCCCCCAGGTCAACGAACGCACCGTAATCGGTAAGGTTCTTGACAACACCTTTCAGTGAAGCGCCCTCTTCAAGGTTGGCTAGCAACTCGTCTCGCTCTACAGAGTTAGCACTCTCCATTACGGCACGACGGCTGACAACAACGTTGTTGCGCTTGGGATCAAGTTTGATAACTTTAAATTCCAGCTCAATATTTTCTAGGTGAGTAATTTCACGCAGTGGGCGAACATCTACCAGTGAGCCTGGCAGGAACGCGCGCAAACCGCGCACATCAACAGTGAATCCACCTTTAACCTTACCGCTGATAACACCGATAACGACTTCGTCAGCAACATGGGCTGCTTCAAGTTCGATCCAGGATTCTGCGCGGCGGGCTTTTTCACGGGAAAGCTTGGTGGCGCCGAAACCATCTTCTACGGCTTCTAGAGCTACCTGAACTTCGTCGCCGATGGCAACTTCGATCTCACCTTTCTCGTTATAAAATTGGTCTGCGGATATGACGCCTTCTGACTTCAATCCGGCATGTACGGTTACCCAGTCTTTATCGATATCGATAATTACGCCAGTAATGATGGCACCAGGATTCATCTCAACACTTTTGAGACTTTCTTCAAATAGATCTGCGAAATTTTCGCTCATGGGGAATACCTAAAATATGACAGAGAAACAGCAGAGGAACTGCGCTGATCTCTTTTTTCCGCGAGGCCAGTTTTCGCGGGTCAGTTAAAATAAAGGCCTACAGCAATAAAAGCTGGCGATTGCTGCGTTGCCCGGTTAACGATGAATACTTTTAAATAAGCCTTTAACAACGGTTAAATTTAATACCGTATCCATCACATCTTGAACGCTTAGTTCCGAGGTATCTAACTGCACTGCACCCTCGGCGGGCTTTAGTGGCGAGGCATCTCGGCCCATATCGCGTTCATCCCTAGAGCGCACCTGCTCTATGAGGGCGGGCAGACTAACATCTTCGCCCTTTTCTAGCAACTCTTTATAGCGTCTCTGGGCCCGCTCTTCGGTACTTGCGGTGAGGTAAATTTTGAGCTCGGCATGGGGGAAAACCACGGTGCCCATATCCCTGCCATCGGCAATTAAACCAGGCTCTACAGCGAAGTGTTGCTGACGCTTTAAAAGGGCCGCCCGCACGTTCATGTGCTTAGCCACTTCAGACGCCAACAATGCTGTATTTTCAGTACGCATGATGTTGGTGACATCCTCGCCTTCGAGCAACGCCCTAAAATTGCCGTTGTCAGTGGTTTCAAAGCGAATATCCATGTGCTCGGCAAGGGTAATAAGCCCCTTGGTGTTATCTGTACTGACCTTGCGTCGTTCGGCGGCTAGCCCCAGTAAACGGTAAAGCGCGCCACTATCCAGATAGTGAAAACCCAGTTTTTTAGCGAGCATGCGGCTAATAGTGCCCTTGCCGGCACCACTTGGGCCGTCGATGGTGATAATAACAGCCACTTATGCGCTCTCTAGATCTATGCTGATACCCACTTGCTGGGCTAGGCCAACAAAATCGGGGAAAGAAGTGGCTACATTATTGCAGTGTTCAACCAGTATCTCTCCACTGGCGCGCAGTGCCGCTATGGTAAAGGCCATGGCAATTCGATGATCATCATGACTGGCCACTGTGCCACTACCTAGCTGGCCACCAAGAATACGAATACCATCGGCGGTTGGCTGAGCATCAATACCTAGGGTTACTAGACCATCAGCCATGCTTTGGATACGGTCGCTCTCTTTGACTCGCAGTTCTTCAGCGCCGGTGAGCAGAGTTTCACCTGTCGCACAGGATGCCGCTACAAATAGCACGGGAAACTCGTCTATGGCCAAGGGCACCTGATCTTCGGGAATAGTAATTCCTTTTAACGGTGCATAGCGTACGCGAATATCTGCAACTGGCTCGCCACCCACTTCAATTTCGTTAGTCAATTCGATACGAGTGCCCATTTGACGCAATATGTTGATCACACCAATACGCGTTGGGTTTACCCCTACATGGCGCAATGTAATATCAGAATCGGGCACTATGGCCGCTGCAACCATAAAAAAGGCCGCAGATGAAATATCGGCGGGCACATCAATACGCGTTGCAGCCAGGCTACCACCGCCACTGAGGCTCGCCGTGCTACCATCAGTAGTAACTGAGTAACCAAAGCCTCGCAACATGCGCTCGGTATGATCGCGGGTTGGCGCCGGCTCGACTACCGAGGTTTGACCCTCGGTGTACAATCCAGCTAAGAGCACGCAGGATTTAACCTGCGCACTAGCCATGGGCATGGCGTAATTAATTGGCTTAAGGGTTTGCCCGCCTTTAATTTTTAATGGCGGTGTACCACCTGCGGCGGTCTCGATAATCGCACCCATCTCGGCCAACGGATTGGCTACGCGCCCCATGGGACGGCCAGACAATGAGCTGTCGCCAGTAAGCTCGGTATCAAACGATTGACCTGCTAAGAGACCACTCAAAAGCCGAATAGAGGTACCAGAATTGCCTAGATACAACGGCTTAGTGGGTGCTTTAAGCCCGTGCAGTCCAACACCATTAATCGCAACACGACCCTGTTCTGGGCCTTCGATTACAACCCCCATATCGCGAAAGGCTTGCAAGGTCGCGAGACTGTCTTCGCCCTCAAGAAATCCTGTTACTTCGGTCAGGCCGTTAGCTAATGAGCCCAGCATAATCGATCGGTGTGACATTGATTTGTCGCCGGGGACACGAATATCACCCTGTGCATTGCCGCCTGGAGCAACGCGATAGTTAATTGTTTTTTCGGTCATAGGACTGCTGAGCGCCTTACTATCTAATATTTTGCCAAAATGGTTGCGCGCATCTCGGGCGCGAGTAAATACATCCATGAGGTAATCTTGATCACCGCCTTCTATGGCAGTGCGCATCTGGTTAAAGTTACCCATTACCTGATCGAGAATAACCAGTATCGCATCTTTGTTGGCCAGCGCTATATCACGCCACATTACCGGATCACTCGCCGCTATGCGGGTAAAATCCCGAAATCCTCCGGCGGCATAACGGAATATTTCATGGTTATCCCCCTTCGCAGCCAAGGTATCGACCAGTGAATAGGCCAAAAAATGTGGCAAATGACTGGTCGCAGCGAGAATTTCATCGTGCTCTCTCACATCCATAGAGGTAACAATGGCACCCGCACCACACCACAGGTCTGTCACCAACTTTATGTGGTCAGACCCGGTGACCTCAGAGGGAGTGAGAATAACGCGATGGTCAACGAACAAACTGGCTACAGCAGCGGTAACTCCGCTTTTTTCTGAACCTGCTATCGGGTGCCCGGGCACCAGTTGCCTTGGCATGCTGCCGTATATTTCAACAGCCGCATTGACCACACTTCCTTTCACACTGGCAACATCGGTTATTGTGACATCGCTAGTTAGCAGTCTACGGCAGTCTTCAAGCACCGCCGGCAAGGTTAGGGTTGGGACACCAATAACCACCAGGTCCCCTGCTTTTAGTTCACTTGCTACAGCCTCTAGATCCTGTTCGGCACGGTCAATAATGCCGGCTTCAAGAGCCAGTTCTAGGGTCGAGTCACGCCTTGAAATACCCACAACCTGTGCAGCTAGGCCCTGTTGACGAGCAGCTAAAGCTAAACTGGAGCCGATAAGGCCCAAACCAATCACGACTAGACGATTGAGGACTGGTTTAGGCTGCTGAGAGTTATTAGTCATCTGTATCCAGTACCGCAGGCCAGGACTTAGAGTACAGCTCGGGGATAGGATCCGAGCACTTTTAAGTCGGCAACATTCGTAGCTAGTTCTTCGATCACCGCGGCCACAGAGGTATCCTGAACGTGCCCGGCAAAGTCGATAAAGAACACATAGGACCATTTACTGTTGCGCGCTGGACGTGACTCCAAACGCGTCATGTCGACATTATGCCGACGAAATGGCTCCAGTAAATCATGCAGTGCGCCAGGTTTATTATGCACAGAGACCACAATCGAGGTGCGGTCATCACCACTAGGTTGAACCTCTTCACGACCAATGATTAAAAAGCGCGTAGCATTATCCGGACTGTCTTCAATTTTTTCCCGAAGTTTTTCTAAACCATATAGTCGGCAGGACATATCTCCGGCAATTGCTGCGGAATTCCACTCTCCCTGCACTCGCTTAGCGGCTTCGGCATTACTGCTGACGGCCACCCGCTCAATATTGGGGAAATTAGAGTTTAGCCACTGGCGACATTGGGCTAAAGACTGAGAATGAGAGTAGACCCGAGTAATGTTGTCTTTGTTGGTGTTGGGCCCGATCATAAAATTATGGTGAATACGTAACTCGACTTCACCACAGATTTTTAAGGATGAATCCATAAAGCTATCAAGGGTATGACTAACAACCCCTTCGGTGCTGTTTTCAACCGGCACTACCCCGTAGTTGCATGATCCTGCCAATACTTCGCGGAATACTTCGTCAATCGCTGACTGGGGTACGCTGACTGCAGAGTCCCCAAAATGTTTTAACGCAGCTTCCTGTGTGAAGGTTCCTTCAGGACCTAGAAATGCTACCTTAACCGGCTGCTCTAGGGCCAGACAGGCAGACATAATCTGCCGAAATAGACGCGCCATCTCTTCATTGTCTAATGGGCCAGAATTTGTCTCCATAATATGACGCAGCACCTGAGCTTCCCGCTCTGGTTTGTAATAGGCTTCGTCGCCGCGCTCTTTTTTGACCTCAGCAACTTGCTGAGCACAGCGCGCGCGGGCGCTGATGTTTTGCATAATTTCCAGATCCAGTGCGTCAATTTTCTGTCTAAGGCCCAGCAACGGGTTTTTGTCTGACATGCCTAATATCCTTAATCTTCGGGAGATGCTTCGGTGTTTTTATCTTGGTCGCTTTCGATAAACTCCTCATCCTCCGGCTCGGCAATTCGCGCCAAGCTAACGAGATTCTCGTTCTCTTTAAGCCGGATAATACGCACACCCTGAGTGTTGCGTCCCACCACTGAAACCTCGTCACCGCGGGTTCGCACCATGGTGCCCTGGTCGGAGATCAGCATAATCTCATCGCCAACAAACAGCTGGGTCGTACCCACTAGAGGCCCGTTGCGCTCACTGGCTTGAATAGCAATCATACCCTTACCGCCGCGACCCTTGGTGGGGAACTCCTCAACCTTGGTACGCTTGCCGTAACCGTTTTGACACACCGTGAGCAGATAACCCTCGTCTTCTGGTATCACCATTGCAATAACTTTTTGACCCTCAGGCAGACGCATTCCGCGCACACCTTTTGAAACCCGGCCCATGGCGCGAGCATCTGTACTGGCAAAGCGCACGGCCTTGCCCTCAGAGCTAAATAACATTACGTCACTGCCATCATCGATAATGGCGGTACCAACCAGATAGTCGTCTTCCACCAAATCTACGGCACGCAAACCGACACTTCGGGGCCGCGAGTACTGGTCTAGACTCGTTTTCTTGACGGTGCCGTTGGCTGTGGCCATCAACACAAATTTGTCGGCGCTGTATTCCTCAACCGGCAGTATTGAGCTAATGCGCTCTCCTTCATCTAGCGGCAGTAGGTTTACCACTGGACGACCACGAGAATTGCGCCCAGCAACTGGAATCTGGTACACCTTGAGCCAGTAAACCTTGCCCAGATTAGTAAAGCACAGAATAGTGGCGTGAGTGCTGGCAACTAGAAGGTGCTCAACAAAATCTTCATCTTTTACCGCTGTCGCTGACTTGCCCATACCGCCGCGGCGCTGAGCCTGATAGTCACTCAAAGGTTGAGTTTTAGCATAGCCGCCGTGAGAGATAGTTACGACTCGATCTTCTTCTGTTATAAGGTCTTCAACGGTGAGGTCATGGGTAGACTCGATAATTTCTGAACGGCGTTCATCACCAAACTCGGCGACTACCGCCTCTAATTCTTCACGAATAACACTCATCAGACGCTTTATGTCACCGAGAATATCTTGATATTCGGCAATCTCTTCAAGCTTGACGGCAAACTCCTCAATAATTTTGTCATGTTCCATGCCGGTGAGGCGGTGCAGACGCAACTCAAGAATATCTTTTGCCTGTTCAGGTGATAGGAAGTACTGCCCATCGTGCAGACCGTACTGCTCCTCGAGCCAGTCTGGTCTAGCAGCCTCAGGCCCAGCTCGCTCGAGCATGGCAACCACAGAGCCGGGATCCCAGCCCCGCGCAACAATGGCTTCGCGAGCATCTGCAGGCGATGTAGATTGCTTGATCAGAACAATAATTTCATCAATATTTGCCAGTGCTATGGCAAAACCCTCTAGGGTATGGGCCCGCTCTCGCGCCTTGCGCAACAGATAAATAGTTCTGCGGGTTACCACTTCGCGGCGATGACGCACAAAGGCTTCGAGCATCTGCTTGAGGTTGAGAATGCGCGGCTGACCATCGACCAGAGCCACCACATTAATGCCAAATACATTTTGCAGCTGAGTCTGCGCATAGAGGTTATTGAGCACCACCTCACCAACTTCACCACGCTTGATTTCGATAACAATGCGCAGACCATCTTTGTCCGACTCGTCGCGCAGCTCTGATATGCCCTCGAGCTTTTTCTCTTTGACTAATTCGGCAATCCGCTCAATTAAACGCGCCTTGTTAAGCTGATAGGGAATCTCGGTAACAATAATGGTTTCGCGGTTAGTTTTTTCATTGATCTCGACCTCGGCACGGGCGCGCATGTATATTCTGCCACGGCCGGTACGGTAAGCCTGAATAATGCCCGCCCTGCCATTAATAATCGCCCCAGTAGGGAAATCTGGACCAGGAATATACTCCATCAGCTCATCAATGGTGATCTCGCTGTTGTCGATAAGCGCCAAGCAGCCGTTGACCACTTCGGTTAAGTTATGTGGCGGAATATTGGTAGCCATTCCCACCGCAATACCTGAGGAACCATTGACTAGCAGATTGGGCACGCGAGTTGGCATAACCACTGGAATCTGTTCGGTTTCATCGTAGTTGGGAGCAAAGTCGACCGTATCTTTCTCAAGGTCTTCAAGCAGCGCATGAGCAATTTTAGTCATGCGAATTTCGGTATATCTCATAGCCGCCGCAGAGTCACCATCTACAGAACCGAAATTACCCTGACCATCGACCAGCAGATAGCGCAACGAAAACGGCTGGGCCATGCGAACAATTGTTTCATATACCGCGGAGTCACCATGGGGGTGATATTTACCAATCACGTCACCTACTACACGGGCTGACTTCTTGTACGCCTTATTCCAGTCATTGTTAAGTTCGCTCATGGCGAATAAAACTCGCCTATGCACAGGCTTAAGGCCATCGCGCACATCTGGCAAGGCGCGACCAACGATCACGCTCATAGCATAATCTAAGTAGGACTGCTTGAGCTCATCCTCAATATTGACTGGGACAATTTCTTTGGCTAAATCGACCATAATTTATAATTATTTCCTGATTTTTACTGCACTTTTGAAGGGTCAAATTTTAGCACAGAAAAGCCCATAGAATCTCGCTTTTATTGGCCTTTTATCACCCCTTTATAAGCGATAAATCGGTATACTTCAGCCATGCGCCCAGGAGACCCTATGCAGCCCACAAAAATAGACTTATTAATCAATTGCCCATGGATAATCCCAATCGTCCCCCAGGACCGAGTACTGCGCAATTGCGCCCTGGCAATTGATGCCGAAAAAATCATTGGTATTTTTCCTCAGGCCGAGGCCGCTAAGCGCTTTGACGCCGTTGAAGTGCAAAATCTTGACAGCCATGTGTTGATGCCAGGGCTAGTTAACGCACATGGTCACGGGGCCATGACCCTACTGCGAGGCTATGCTGATGATCTCCCTCTGCGGCCCTGGTTAGAAAACCATATCTGGCCAGCAGAATCAGCCCATGTCAGCGAAGAATTCGTCCGTGATGGCAGCAAAATAGCCATGGCTGAAATGATTGCATCTGGCACCACCTGTTTTGCTGATATGTACTTTTTCCACCAGGCGATTGCCGAGGAAGTGCGCAGCGCAGGCATGCGCAGCCAAATTGGTTTTACCGTCCTCGATTTTCCAACACCCTATGGCAAGGATGCCGACGACTATATTCACAAGGGCCTAAGCCTCCACGATAAGTACAGCGGTCAGTCGCTCATTAAAGTTGCCTGCGCACCCCATGCGCCATACTCGGTATCTGATCCAGCGATGCAAGTGATTTCTACCTATGCCAATGAGTTAGATATGCCGGTGCATATTCACTGTCATGAAACCGCAGAGGAGATCACTGAATCATTGACCAATTATGGCTGTAGACCACTGCAGCGACTGAAAAATCTCGGCCTACTGCTACCTCAGACCCAGTTAGTTCATATGACTCAAGTTGACGCCGAAGATATCGTATTGATTCAGGATCATAATTGTCATGTTGTGCACTGCCCTGAGTCCAATATGAAACTAGCCAGTGGCTTTTGCCCTGTTGGTCAATTGATTGACGCCGGTATCAATGTGGCGCTAGGCACAGATGGTGCCGCTAGCAACAATGACCTCGATATGTTTGGCGAGTTAAAAACCGCAGCCCTGCTGACCAAGGCAGTGGCGCAGGATGCCGCTAAACTCGAAGCCCATGCTGCCTTGCGCATGGCAACGATTAACGGTGCCAAGGCACTGGGCTGGGATGATCAAATAGGCAGTCTTGAAGCAGGTAAGTCGGCCGATATTATCGCCATTGAAATTAATTCTATTGCTCAGCAACCACTGTATAATCCCGCTTCGCAACTGGTTTACACCAATTCTGGCAGCCAGGTTACCCATAGCTGGGTTGCCGGTAAGCCGCTACTAGAAAACAGAGTACTGGTTACGCTCAACCAGTCCGAATTGATCCAGTCGGCCAGAGACTGGCGTAACAAAATTCAACCTAGATCCATGGATTAAAGGCATTATCTCATGAGCAAATCAATGAATGTTGATCCCAATGAAATTCGCAAGTTTGAAGAACTGGCCAGCCGCTGGTGGGATCGCAACAGCGAATTTAAGCCCCTGCATGACATCAACCCTTTGCGCGCCGACTGGATTGAAAGCCTGACACCAGTAGCTGAGCAGACAGTTCTAGATGTTGGCTGTGGGGGCGGCATTCTATGTGAGGCTCTGGCCGAGCGTGGTGCCAAGGTTACTGGCATTGATATGGGCGATGCACCTCTGGCTGTGGGCAAGCTACACAAGTTAGAATCTGGCGTCGAGGTCAACTATGTCAAATCAACTGCTGAGGACTACGCCGAAACCCACGGACAGAGTTTTGATACAGTTACCTGCCTAGAAATGCTCGAGCATGTGCCAGATCCAAGCTCGGTGGTTAGCGCCTGTGCCGCTCTGTGTAAACCCGGTGGCACGGTATTTTTCTCAACCATCAACCGCAACCCTAAAGCCTATTTACTGGCAGTTATTGGGGTTGAGTATGTGCTGCGTATGCTACCTAAGGGCACCCACGAATATTCCAAATTCATTCGTCCCTCAGAGTTGGGGCAATGGATCCGAGAAGCAGGCCTAGAAATTGATTCGATGACAGGCCTTACTTATAACCCGATCACTAAGACTTATAAACTTACCGATAGAGATGTGGACGTGAACTATATGATCTGTGCCAGGAAACCCGCATAAACTATGTTGAATTTTAAAGCCCTGCTATTTGACCTCGATGGTACCCTGCTCGATACAGCACCGGATTTTATCACTGCACTGAATAGACTCCTCGAATTACATGGTCGTGCACCACTGCCAGAGCATGCCGTTCGCTCCACTGTCACCGATGGGTCAGCCGGGCTTATTCAGGCTGGCTTTGACATGGCGCCGGAGCACCCGCAATTTGAAGCGCTACGGGACGAATTTCTGGAACTGTACTTCTCTAACTTAGCTGATAAGACGGCGTTGTTTACTGGCTTACAACAGGTACTTGATGACTGCAAGGCAGGTGGCATTCCCTGGGGTGTGGTTACTAACAAACCCTGGCGCTACACAGAGGCGGTGATGGATCAGCTAGGCCTAATGGACCTAGCCGCTACAGTTATTTGCCCCGATCATGTCACAGCCGCCAAGCCCGACCCAGAGTCTATTTTATTGGCCTGCTCTGAAATCGCTATTGCTCCTGCGGACTGCCTCTATGTAGGTGATCATGTGCGCGATATAGAGGCCGGCCGTGCCGCAGGAACCCGCAATATTGCGGCCGCCTGGGGCTATGTTGAAGCTTCTCAAAATATTTATGACTGGCAAGCCGACTGGGTTGTCGATCAATCTACGCAACTACACGGACTTTTATTTAAGGATTAACCAGTGCTTTTAGCCGATCAAATTATTACCTATCAAGCCAACAGCGATCTGCTGAGAGAGCGCATTATTCTCGTTACCGGTGCCGGTGATGGTATAGGAAAAGCGGTCGCACTGGCTTGTGCTGCAGTGGGCGCCAGACTCATTTTAGCCGGCCGCACAGTGGCCAAATTGGAGCAGGTATACGATCTGATTGCATCTGCTGGCCAACTAGAACCTGTGATCTATCCAATTGATTTAGAAGGCGCAACTGCCGATGATTACGATCAGCTGTGTGTCAGTATTATTGACCAGTTCGGCCATCTTGACGGGCTGGTGCACAGTGCCGGTATTCTAGGTCAGCGCACCCCCTTGAATAATTATCGCCAGGATGTGTGGGACAGGGTCTTACAGGTAAACGTAACGGCCCAGTTTCAAATGACTCAGGCGCTAATGCCGGCACTGGAAAAGTCAAATGACGGATCAGTTGTATTTACTTCCTCTAGCGTGGGCCAAGTTGGCCGTGCCTTTTGGGGCGCCTATGCGGTGTCTAAGTTTGCAGTCGAGGGCATGGTGCAGGTGTGGGCTGCCGAGCTTGAGGGACTGGGTTCGGTTCGAGTTAATGCGATTAATCCTGGAGCCACAGCAACCAGTATGCGAGCGCAGGCTTTTCCTGCCGAAAATCCCAGCGATTTGAAAACCCCTGACCAAATTACGCCTGCCTATCTCTACTTACTCGGTGGCCACAGCAGTGAGGTTAATGGTCAGTCTATCAAGGCTCAGGCGCGCTGAGCTTACTTAGAGGTATCGCCGCGGGCTCTGAGTTTTTTCTCTTTACGCTGACGAATATCACGATACATGGTCTTCTCGGTAAAACGTGGCGGGCGAAGCTTAACCGCGTTAAAGAGTGATACCACCTGCTTGGGGTCAAGCTCGATAAATTCTGAGCGCCGCACAATTGAGGGTAACTCAATGGGGCCGTAACTGATGCGTTTAAGCCGATTTACCTCGACATCCTGAGATTCCCACAGACGCCGCACCTCTCGAGTACGGCCCTCGGCTAGGATCACACGGAACCAATTATTACTGCTACTGCGCTCATCGCCGTTACGCGAATGCTGCGCCTTTACGGTTTGAAATTTGGCAATGCCGTCCTCTAGCACCACGCCGTCCGTCAGACGTTTGATCATGGCCTCGGTGACCTCACCATGAATACGCGCCATGTACTCACGCTTTACTTCATAGGAGGGGTGCATCAGTCGATTGGCCAGCTCACCATGGTTGGTAAAGAGCAATAAACCGCTAGTATTAATATCGAGACGTCCAATGGCAATCCAGCGACCGCGATTAAGGCGCGGCAAACTATCAAAGACAGTGGGCCTGCCATCGGGGTCCTGGGTGGTACAGACCTCCCCTTCTGGCTTGCTGTACATGAGCACTCTGGGGTTGTCATCAGTAACGATTTTAATGACTCGTCCATCAACCATAATGCGGTCTTGCGGATCCGCGCGATCACCGAGCTTGGCTGTGGCGCCATTGACAGAAACACGTCCAGCAGAGATCCAGGTTTCCAGTTCGCGACGCGAACCAAGTCCGGCGGTAGCTAATATTTTCTGTAGTTTTTCACTCATAATCTTGGGCGCCGCTGGGCTGTACTTCCAATTCACTGTCTGCTGGTTCAGTTCCATCGGTCTGTCGGTCTAAAGCAAAGCTCTGGTTATCGTCGAGCACGTCGTTTTCATTGGCTACAACTTCGTCATTAGCCGCAACTGAGGTTGCCAGTGCCTCTGTGTTAGCATCAACGCCTAGAGCCAACTCCAATTCTGGATCCAATTCGGCAAAATCTTTTATTTCGCTCAATGCCGGCAGATGCTCAAGACTTCTAAGGTTGAAGTAGTCGAGGAACTGTTTGGTAGTTGCATACAGCGCCGGACGACCAGGTACATCGCGGTGCCCCACCACACGAACCCAATCGCGCTCCTGCAATGTTTTAATAATATCTGAACTCACGGCAACACCGCGAACTAGTTCAATGTCACCCCGCGTCAATGGCTGGCGATAGGCGATCAATGACAGAGTCTCGAGCATGGCTCGAGAGTAGCGCTTGGGCTTTTCATCCCAGAGCCGATTAACCCAGGGAGCAAGCTCCTGATTAACCTGAAGACGATACCCACTAGCAATATGCTTGAGCTGAAACCCGCGACCTCGACAATCGCCCTCAATCTCTTCAAGTGCAGCTTTAATCTGGTCTCGTGGTGGACGCTCTTCGTCCTCAAAGAGGCTTTCCAAGCGCGCTATATCCATGGGCTTGCCAGCGGCTAACAGTGCGCCTTCAATAATTTTTTTAATCAAATCAGAATTCATGATGCTCTTGCTTTTACATGTATTGGGCCAAAGGAGTCGCTCTGCACGATCTCTACCAATGACTCTTTAATTAATTCCATGATCGCCAAAAAAGTTACGACGACGCCTAGTTTTCCTTCGGATAACTTAAACAAACTGACAAATGGCACAAACTGTTGCTCGCGCAGACTCTCCAGGACCTGAGACATTCGCTCACGAGTAGAGAGTTTCTCAAGCTCTACCTGATGGCTCTCAAACATTTCAGCGCGGCGCAACACATCGCCAAGGGCGGTTAATAATTCACGCATATCAACATCTGGATGAGGCCGCTCTTTTTCGCGATCAGGAGCCTGGGCGCTAGCCTGCTGGATATCACGACCCATACGTGGCATTTCGTCAATATCTTCTGCAGCTTTTTTGAAGCGCTCGTATTCCTGCAGACGCCGAATGAGTTCAGCGCGAGGATCCTCTTCGTCTTCCTCATCGGACACCTGCCGGGGCAGTAGCATGCGCGACTTTATTTCCGCTAGCATAGCTGCCATTACTAGATATTCGGCCGCCAGCTCAAGGTGTATAACACCCATAAGTTCAATGTAACCCATGTACTGACGGGTTATCTCGGCCACATTAATTTCTAGAATATCGAGATTCTGACGGCGAATAAGGTACAACAATAAGTCCAGAGGACCTTCAAAAGCCTCAAGTATGACTTCCAGCGCGTCGGGGGGAATATACAGATCCTTCGGCAATATGGTGAGCTCTTTCCCCTGAACCACTGCAAAGGGCATTTCTTCCTGTTGTGGGCGCACAATCGAACTAGCCTTCAGAGCAGGCACAGCCTCAACTGAGGTGTCTTCAGCAGTCTCTGGACCACTTGAAGCCCCGGGCGAAATCGGATCAATTGGAGTTGTTTCAGTCGACACTTGATATCCCATCAGTATTCACGCGCAGATTATAACCACAATCCCGCCTGTGAACATCCACATAATTTACCAATCACTGGTGAATAGAAAAATTACCCATACCCTGACGCTTTATTTCTGGGTTGGAGCCGGTCATATCGACAACCGTAGTAGGCTCAAGTCCGCAGTTGCCACCATCGACAATAGCGTCAACCAATGACCCGACAACTTCTCGGATGTCGTAGGCCTCAGCCAGCGGATAGTCGTCGTTGGGCATAATCAAGGTCACACTCATCATCGGTTCGCCTAGCTCTTCGAGTAGCGCCTGAGCAATGGGGCTATCGGGCACACGGATACCTATGGTTTTCCGCTTGGGGTGCATCAGCCGTTTGGGTACTTCCGATGAAGCCGTGAGTATAAATGTAAAGGCACCTGGTGTACTGGATTTAAGTATTCTAAAGGCACTATTGTCTACCTTGGCATAACTAGCTAGTTCCGATAGATTTCGACACATCAGGGTAAAATTATGGTTTTTATCTAACTCACGAATACTCCGAATACGATCTAGAGCTTGCTTGTCACCAATATGACAGCCAATGGCATAGACTGAATCTGTCGGGTAGACCACTACCCCACCCTGACGAATGATGTCGGCGACCTTAGACACTAGGCGCTGCTGTGGATTGTCTGGATGAATAGAAAAATACTGACTCATACTGCCCTCGATAAATAGGTGCTCGCGGACGCTTAAAGATCGTCGTTGTGGACACCTATTATCACACAGCTTTGTTAACTATTGGCTATCTGATACAACTGTTTCATAGAAAACAAGTGCCTCAAAGGCGAATGCTGAGCATAGACTAGTTCGACTGGAGGAATATATACCTGATTGATTTAGTGATTGAGATAAAAGATCGGCCCACGATCTCGACAAAGGCTTCGCAGCGGTTACAATGCGGTTCTCTTTGATACAACCATTCAAACAAGCATGCAAAATCAAGATAACTTTACACAAAGCGAACCTCAGCAACATATGCCTGAAAAACAGGAAAGCCTGCTACTAAATCTGGCCTGCAACCTGCTAGTACCGACCTTAGTATTGACTAAGCTCAGTGGCGAAGACTTTCTGGGTATTAAACTCGCTATTGTGGTGGCTCTAGCCTTTCCTATTGCTTATGGCCTACATGATTTTTTTACCCGCGGAAAACTTAACTTTTTTTCTGCTCTTGGTGTTGTTAGTGTCACCCTAACCGGTGGCATAAGCCTTCTTGAACTAGATGCCATCTATATAGCGATTAAGGAGGCATCTATTCCGGCAATTTTTGGCGCTGCTACTTTAATTTCATTAAAAACCTCACAGCCATTGATTCACACGCTTTTACTTAATGACTCGATTTTAGAAATCAAAAAAATTAATACTGCATTGCAAGCTAACGGACGTGCGGCTGAGTTTGATAAATTATTGATAAATGCCTCATGGATTTTAGCAGGGTCATTTTTTATGTCGTCTTTACTCAATTACTTGCTCGCTGTGATTATTTTAACTGCTGACCCGGGCACTGTTGCCTTTAATGAGCAACTTGGGAAGATGACAGCACTAAGTTTTCCAGTTATCGCATTGCCCGCAATGCTGGTAATGATGGGTAACCTTTTTTATCTCTTCAGAGGTATTACAAGGCTCACCGGAATATCTCTCGAAGACATTGTTAAGCAAAAATAATCAGGATAGTGATTTATGTGGTACGCGATAATTAGTGAAGACATAGACAATAGTCTGGAAAAACGCAGTACGGCTCGCCCGGCTCATCTGGAGCGGCTCAACAGGCTCAAAGAAGCTGGTCGACTGCTTATTGCTGGCCCGCATCCGGCTATTGACAACAATGAGCCAGGGGAAGCTGGGTTTACTGGCAGCCTGGTCGTTGCGGAATTTGAGTCTCTGACGGCGGCACAAGCATGGGCTGATGCGGATCCCTATGTAGATGCTGGGGTATATGCAACAGTGAAAGTTAAGCCCTTTAAGAAGGTTCTACCTTAGCATAGACACACTTTGCATGCCGGTGCACCTATGTATAGCTGTCCAAGGCCAAAATTTTATTGTAGATCACGTCGCCTGAGCAGTTATCATTTAGCGCCGTTCAGGGTATGATCTGTTTTCAAAAAACTATCTATGACCAACTATGAACTATAGAACACTAGCTCTGACCATTTTGATGGCCTCTTTTTCCTCAACCACCATGGCGCAGGAGACTCCAACCGATCAGGTGACCACTCCGGCTACTTCAGAGGTGGTAACTGCTGATGAGGCTCAGCCCACTACGCCGGCAACGGCTGTCACAGAACGAGCCCCCATAGCGAAACCGACGCGCTACGTAGCTGACCAATTCTATGTGCCACTGCGGGAAACACCCTGCGCAAGATGCAAAATAGTGCATCGTGGCCTCAAAACTGGCACTAAGCTCAAACTCATCGCCATTGAAAACGGTTGGGCTCTTCTCAGGACCGATAAAGGCGTTGAAGGTTGGATGGAAGAGCAGTTTATTACCGATAGTCAAATAGCCCGAGTGCAACTGAATCAAGATAAAGCTCTGATGAAAAAACTTAAAAGTCGCAATGACGAGCTAGAACAAGTGATGAATGAGCTTCGTCAGCAGTCCAAAGCATTGCGAGGTAAACTCGACACCACTGAAGGCCGCAAGGAAAACCTTGCCATGGAGCTCGCCAATATAAAAGAGATTTCTTCTGATGCCATTGCGCTGAATAAGCAAAACCAAGCGCTGGTAAAACAGGATCATATGTTGCAACGGGAAAATGACATACTCAAGGCAAACTATGAAAAATTACAAAATGATAGGCGTAATGAGTCGTTTTTATATGGTGGAATAACCGTATTTCTCGGCGCGTTACTAGTGGTCTTGATCCCCAAGCTGCGCGGTAGAAAACGTTTCTCCGAATGGCATTAAAACTCTGCCATCTATCTCAACCTAGAACAGGAGTCGTTCCATTGAAAAATTCTATGTGCAGTCTTATTCTGGGTATTACAGCATGGTTGACTGTGAGTCTGGCTGATGCTGCGACTCCCGCAAATCCTCAGGTGTCAATTAAAACTGAAAAGGGCGATATTCTCGTTGAGCTCTTCAGCAAAGCTGCTCCCATAAGTGTTGATAACTTTATTAAAAACGTTAACAGCTACCATTATGACGGGCTGATTTTTCATCGTGTTATAAAAAATTTCATGGTTCAAACAGGCGGCTTTACCTTCGACCTCACCAGTCGTCCCTCTGAACGCGACCCGATAATTAATGAGGGTAACAACGGACTTAAGAATAAACGTGGCACCCTAGCTATGGCACGTACCAGTGATCCCAATAGTGCCATGGCACAATTTTTCATTAACCATAAGACCAATCGATTTTTAGACGCCTCAGATAACAAGGCAGGGTATGCAGTGTTTGGCAAGGTGGTCACTGGTATGGCTGTGGTAGATAGCATTGCCGGAGTCGAGACAACCACCAAAAAAGGCTATCAAAATGTGCCGATAAAGCCCATTCGGATTCTCAGTGCTAGGTTGGTTAATCCAAGTGTGTGGACGCCTCTTCCCGAGGCTAAGCCCGAGGCCAATGTGCTCTCATTCGAAAGACCAGTTCCGGTTAAATAACGTATCTAAGTGATGACTGATCTTAGTATTAACTTAAATAAAATTGCCCTGATTAGAAATTCGCGTGAGGGCAACTACCCTAATGTAGTGAGCCATGCGCAGCTGTGTATTGATAACGGCGCCGATGGTATTACCGTGCATCCGCGTCCTGATCAACGTCATATTCGCCCCCGGGATGTACACCAGCTTGCCGAGCTGGTTACCCCAGTTGACCATGTCGAGTTTAATATTGAAGGTAATCCTTTTGCCCCAGCCATGGCTGACTATCCGGGCTTTATTGAGTTAGTCGAACAGACTCAGCCTGACCAGTGCACTCTCGTTCCAGATGGTGATGATCAGCTCACCTCTGACCACGGCTTTGATCTCAGAGCCTTGGGAGAGCAGTTGCGGCCAATTATCAGGCGACTTAAAGATCAGGGTATGAGAGTAAGTCTTTTTATGGACCCAGATCTTGCACAAATTGAATTAGCAGCCAAAATTGGGGCCGATCGTATTGAACTGTACACCGGCCCCTATGCTGCAGCCTGGTCCAGCGATACCCTAGACACTATCTTTGAGCAGCATTGGGCCGCGGCTGAATTAGCGACATCTCTGGGCATGGGTGTAAATGCAGGTCATGACCTTAACCAAGATAATTTAGCCAAATTTGCCAGTATCCCCAGCTTGCTTGAGGTTTCTATCGGCCATGCTTTTACCGTAGATTCCTTAGCCATGGGTATGGCCCACACCGTACGTGCTTACAAAGCCTTACTCAGATAGGCTGAATTATGCCTAGCCCACTTTCAGACCTAACCCTATCTTGTATCGGCGCTGGTCGTTTGGGCAAGACTCTATGCCGGCTGTTTTCCGAGCATCTATCTATTGGCCAGATCGTTAACTCCAGTCAGACATCCGCCAACCTCGCTTTAGACTTTATTGGTGCAGGTACTGCCCAAAGGGATTACGCCAATCTGCAGCCGGCTGATATCTGGCTAATTGCGACCCCAGATAACCACATAGCCAAGGCTAGTGCCGCTCTTGAAAATTGTGGCGTACTGCGCGATACGGATACAGTCTTTCACTGCAGTGGTTCTCTAACCGCAGACGCCTTAGGGCTGGATCTCTACTCTACTGCCTCAGTGCATCCTATCCATAGCTTTGCTAATCCAGACAATTCGCTGGCTCAGTTTGCCGGCACTGCCTGCGCGGTTGAAGGCCAGCCTGAGGCTTGTATTGTGCTGGAGGGTTTATTTGCAAAAATTGGTGGACGTCCTTTTGCTATTCAAACCCAGCACAAATCTCTGTATCACGCCGCTACAGTAATGACCTGTAATTATCTGGTTAGTCTGATGGCACTGGGTGAGCAAATGCTTAACGCGGCCGGCGTTGACCTGCTAGCGATGGATCGCAACCCTCTAGAACCTTTGATTCGTCAAACCGTTGATAACTATCTAAGTACAGATGCGATAAGTGCACTGACAGGGCCTATAGCTCGGGGAGACAACAGCACTGTCGAGGCGCACTTGCTGGCCCTGCAGGGCCAACCAGATCTGTGGCAAACAGTTTACCGTGCAATGGGTAACGCCACTTTAGAGTTATCAGCACATCAGGGACAGGCCTGCGCAGATAATCTAGCGATTATTTCCAACTTATTAAATTCAGATAATCAATAATATGAGTAAGTCTAATCCGCCCACACAACGCGCTGACAGTGCAGAGTATCTTCAACGCAAGTCCTTTTTCGACCAGCTGATAACGGTTTATGGTCGCAAGCCTGTGCTAGAGATACTTCAGGATTACAGCCTTAAAATATTTCGTGTGCACCTTGCTGACTCAAATCGCGGCGGCGGTATTATTGACCAAATTAAGCAGCTTGCAATCCAGCGTAATATTGAAGTTTGTTTTCACAGCCGCACTGAACTGTCGCGCATCTCTCGCAACAGTAAACAGGACCAAGGGGCGGCCTGCGACATTCACTGCCCAGGATACATGCCCTACAGGCAAGCACTACAAACCGATCAATCTGCGACACTGATTGCCCTCGATGGTGTGACTAACCCACAAAATCTAGGCATGATTATCCGCAGTGTTACCGCCAGTCCCGCCTATGGTTTACTGCTCCCCAGCAAGGGTACTGCAGACATATCACCCTTGGTTATTAAGGCCAGTGCAGGAACATTGTTTAAAGGCAATATTTTGCGCTGCGACTCACTACTAGACGCCCTCAAAGACTTTAAACAGCAGGGCTATGAGGTATGCACCCTGTCCTCTCATGAGTCTACCGCGATTACCGACTTTGCCCCCACAGCACCCATTATTTTTGTGCTGGGTAACGAGACAGAGGGCGTCAGTAGAGAAATAGCGGCATTGAGCGATCACCGTATTGGTATTCCCATGGCTAATGGTGTTGAGTCCTTAAATGTTGCAGTTACGGCGGCACTAATTGCCTTTAGGCTCTAATAAGGCACTAGTCCTTGTTGATGCCACCGTGAACATGCCATAGCGGCGAGAATAAGGCAGTCAACAGCGCCACACTAAAGGTGCCTGCAGCAACAGCGATAAAGGTTAAACTCAAGCCCAGACTCTCAACTGCAAGACCGCATACCCAGGCTCCCAGCGGCGCACCTCCGAACAGACAAAGCTGATACACGGATGCAGCTCTTGAGCGCACTTGGTGCGACACCTGATTGTGTAAAATGGTGCGACCGAGGGTCATGGATAGACCGGAGAAAAAGCCCCAAATATAGACCACCACAAATAACACCCACATGCTGGGTACTGCAGCAATAATCACCACCAGGCTACCACGAAGTAAAAAGCTTATGATCATTAAGCGTCCAGGGCGGCTAAACATTTTGCTACGTTTCATCACGCCGAAATTAGCGCTGACAATTCCCACTGAAAAAACAATCTGTAGGCTCGCATAGAGACCTACCCCGCCGCCATACAGTTCTTGCGCAATTAAAGGCATGCCCACTAGATAGACGCCAAATGCTAAAAAACCAGTAGCAAAAATAATCATAAGTAGGTGCATCAGACTTTTGTCTTGGCGAAATACCTGTAGCCCTTCCCCCAGTTCTCGCCAACTGTGTTTACTGGTTTTTGTCTGTTCAACAGGTCGATCAGCGGCGTCTGGAACAGGATGGCTACGCTTGATAAGTATCGAACTGATAATAAAAATAAATATTTGAAAAACCAACAATTGGGGCAAGCTAATAATATCTAATTGTCCCGCCAACCAATAACCAATACCTTGAAAAATAAACTGTACTATCATGACCTTGGCCACCGCCTGATGCATAATCTCGGGTGCCGCATAGCCGAGCAGACTTTCGCGAGCCGGCTGAACAAATGCCGAGATAGTGCCAAAGGCAACACCGAACAGTAACAGCACGGTAAAGGTCAAATCACCAGTATCTAGGGCCACTAAAATAATACCCAGGGGTAGCAAGTAGGTAAGATAGAGAAATGAGAGCCAACTGCCACGATGACGTTGGTCAGAGGCTACACCGCCAGGTAGAAGAAATATTAGATTAGGTAACAATACCGCCATCTGAGCTAGGCCCAAGCGACTGGGTGACTCCATGAGCACTCCGACCACTAACCAGGGATAAAGGACCTTATGCAGGCCCATAGCCAGATTGCTGGTACCTATGGTTGCCAGAAAATAGCGGAATGAAAAATTCTGCGACGACACCTAGCGAAATCGCTTACGCAAATAAGCTATCAGCCAGCCCAGCACTGCCGCTGCGGCAATTATCAGTATCAGGCCACCAAGCAGAAATAAAAAATTGCCAGTCATGGTTGCCACTGGGACATCGTAGACTTTGACGGCCATTAGCAAAAATGCGAAACAGGCGAGCATTGCCGCTACCCATGTAAACCGCTGCTTGATATGTTTTTTTAAGTTGGCCATCTTTTAACCTTTGAGCTAATGTCTTCTTTGACGCTGTTGGCAATATATCTGGACCGCTCTGAGGGAGTAATTAGCCTCCACTGATTGGACCTATGCCGAGTTTATCTTTGGGCACTTATACTGATTTGTGTTATCAAAGTTTGCGATTGAATATTAAACCTAAGAACATGGGACAGGAAATGAGGCTCCCACTGAGGATGCTCGACTTGATTTTTCACGGCAATGCCCTTTCATATAGTGAAGCACCCTTCATTCAGTTCGCATACTCATTCTCGGCTAATTCAAAGTCTCTAAAAAACCTATAAATCCAGCTTCATCCAGCACCGGAATATCTAGGGACTGGGCCTTGGCAAGTTTCGAACCGGCCCCTGGCCCGGCAACAACCTGTGATGTCTTGGCCGACACACTGCCGGCAACTTTGGCTCCCAGAGCTTGTAGCCGATCTTTGGCTTCGGCACGGCTCATTATTTCCATACCGCCAGTAAGCACCCAGGTCTGCCCTTTTAGCGGTTGAGAGGCCTGGGCATTTTGATCTATATCAGCCCAGCGCACGCCGGCGTCTCGCAGTGCATCTATAATTGCGAGATTATCTGGATTATTAAAAAAATCAACAATATGCTTAGCCACGATTGGGCCAATATCATCAACCTCCAAAAGGTGCTCGGCATCTGCGCCTATAACAGCCTCGAGGGTGCCAAAGTTATTAGCCAGGGTTTGTGCTGTGGCTTCACCCACCTCACGTATGCCTAAGGAGTAAAGAAACTTCGCCAAGGTAGTTTCTTTGCTTGCATGAATAGCCGCGGTTAAGTTGTTGGCTGATTTCTCGGCCATTCGTTCAAGACCGGCCAGTTGCTGAACGGTCAAGTCGTAGAGGTCGGCAACTGAGTAAATCGATCCAGCATCTACCATCAACTCTACAAGCCTATCACCTAGACCATCGATATCCATGGCTTTACGTGAGGCAAAATGTTTGATCGCCTGCTTAATTTGCGCGCCACAAAACAACCCTCCGGTGCAGCGTGCTACAGCCTCGCCTTCAGCTCGTTTAACAGATGACAGACATACAGGGCATCGCTCGGGAAAAACGATGGCCTCGGCATTGGTCGGACGCTTTTCTAAAATGACTTTGGCGATCTGGGGAATTACATCACCGGCGCGGCGGATAATAACCGTATCACCAATGCATATACCTAGGCGTTTAATCTCGTCACCATTGTGCAGTGTTGCATTACTCACGGTAACGCCACCGACAAATACTGGCTCCAATCGCGCCACAGGAGTAATCGCCCCTGTGCGACCCACCTGAAATTCGACCTCGAGTAATTGGGTCATCTCTTCCTGGGCAGGAAATTTACGGGCGATAGCCCAGCGCGGCGCTTTGGCTACAAAACCTAGGCGTTGTTGCAAGGCCAGATCGTTAACCTTGTAGACTATACCGTCTATATCATAGGTCAGCTTATCGCGGCGCTCAGCCATAGCCTGGTAATAATCTGCACAGGCAGCTATGCCTGTAACTACTTGCACATGCTGGTTTATTTTAAATCCCCAGCCACCCAGCGTGTCGAGCATTTGGGTGTGACTAGTTGGTATGACTTCAGCTTCAAATTGGCCTACAGAATAGGCGCACATTTCCAAGGGACGGCTGGCCGTAATTTTAGAATCCAACTGACGCAGACTTCCCGCCGCAGCATTACGTGGATTTACAAAAGTTTTTTCTCCACCCTGCATAGCCTTAGCATTGAGCGCATCAAAACCAGGTCGCGGTAGATAAATTTCACCACGCACTTCAAGCAGGGCAGGAATACTTTCGCCGCGCAGCTTCAGAGGTATACTTTTGATCGTGCGGACGTTTGCCGTTATATCTTCCCCTACGGACCCATCACCCCGCGTAGCACCGCGAACTAGCTGACCATTTTTATACAGTAAACTAACGGCAACGCCATCAAGTTTAGGCTCACAGGCAAATTCAATATCTGTGGGGTTGATCAGTGCTGAATAATTTAAACGCTCTTTGATGCGACGATCAAAGTCTTGCAACTCGGAGTCGCTAAAGGCGTTTTCCAAAGAAAGCATAGGCACTGTGTGGCGTACCTGAGTGAATGCATCTAGGGCCTGCCCACCCACTCGCTGAGTCGGCGAGTCGTCACTGCGAAGCGCGGGATACTGCTGCTCTAGGTCTTGCAGTTGGCGCATTTGACGATCGTATTCGCTATCTGGAACTGATGGCTCGTCCAGCACATAGTAGCGATGATTATGCTGGTTTAACTCATCTTTAAGATGTTCATATTCCCTTAGAACATCGTCTGAAATGTTTTGCATATTATCGCCGTGGTAATTCAGCTAGTTTAGTCACGTCGAAATGACACATCCTGAGCGCGCTGTCGGTAGTGATCAATAGTTTGTCGCGTCATTGAACTGCGCGACTCATCCATTACATTTAGCTCTAATTCAGCCACTATATTGTCTACCGCATCGATCATAATATTAAATGCCGAGACTGGATCTTCGATCTCATCGAGGGCCATAAATAACGTGACGCCGACCACCTCGAGGTCAGACATGGTATTTAAATCAAAGGTACCTGGATTGACCGAGTTGGCCAGACTGAAAAGCACAGGTCCCGAACCATCATCACTGAGGTGACGGTGAAAAATCTTCATTGCGCCATAACGCATGCCAACACCTAGAATAGTATCCAGTAACCGTTGGCCAGCGATAGTCTCACCTTTGTTGGCCATTAAGTGCATGACCAATACATCTTGCGCCTCATTATTATTGTCTTGTTCTGGAAGCTTCTCGGCCTGATGGCTTGGCTCGACCCTTGGGCGCTCATAGATCGAATTATCTAGGTCAAATGTTTCCTGCTCTGGCTGACGCTCGAAACCAAAGCCACCATTACGTCGTTTGCTATCTTCAGCACGGGTAATTTGGCCGTCTTCGCGAATACCTACAATCCGAGATCTTCCAGACGGAAACTGGCCAGCTTCTAGTGTATCCAGCTCTTCACTGTCTAGATCTTCGGAAGATAACCGACGCATTTTTCGCGATGACATCTGCAAATTTTCGTAACGGTTACGTTTAAAACGTCTTGCACCGTCGAGAAAGATCGCAATTAGGACCAATACACCGACAATAATAAGTACTTCACGTGGGCCAAAAAAATCCATATTAAAAGCTTACTCAATAATTAGACTGTATCTATATCAGGCATCTGCCAGTTCAGCGGCCTGATTAACGTCTACGGTTACCAATCTAGAAACGCCCGGCTCATGCATAGTGACTCCCATAAGCTGGTTAGCCGCCTCCATTGAGATTTTGTTATGTGTAATAAAGATAAACTGTACATCAGATGACATCTCTTTAACCATAGCCGCGTAGCGACCCACATTGGCATCGTCGAGCGGCGCATCGACCTCATCCAGCATACAAAACGGTGCCGGATTAAGCTTAAAGATAGCAAACACCATGGCGATGGCGGTCATTGCTTTTTCACCGCCAGAGAGCAGGTGAATAGAGGCGTTCTTTTTCCCTGGCGGCCTTGCCATAAGGGTTACGCCTGTATCGAGCAGGTCATCGCCGGTCATCTCTAAATAGGCGTGACCACCACCAAACAATTTTGGAAACAGTGCTTGCAAATGGCCATTGACCAAATCAAAGGTTTCTTTAAATCTAGTACGGGTTTCACGGTCAATTTTTTGAATCGCATTTTGCAATGTTGTCAGAGCTTCTTCTAATTCGGCATTTTGCTGATCTAGATAGTCTTTGCGCTCTGACTCAATTTTATATTCATCTATGGCTGCCAAATTAATCGGTCCAAGTCGCTGTATCCGATTACTAATAAGCTGCAACTGCTCTTCCCAATCTTCAAGCTCGGCGTCTTCGGCAAGGCCCTCAAGCAGGGTCGGTAGATCCCTGTCTTTGTCGGCGATCTGCTCCTCAATCGTGCGGCTGAGCGTGCTGATTTCTTGAGCACCAATACGCTGTTGTTCAAGTTTTGTACGCACCGCTTGCACCTCTAGTTCCAGCGCGCTTCTAAGTTTTTCCTGCTCACGCATCTGGTGCTCTGCGGACTCTACAGCGGCTCTTGACTCACCGAGCTCGGCTTCTACCACCAGACGCGCCTGAAGTTGAGTTTCGAGTTCTATTCTATGACCTTCGGTAGGGTCTTCTTTTATATTGAAGGCTTCGCGCAACTGTTGACGTCGTTCTTGTAATCGCTCAACCTGAACCTCTAGGCGGCCAACACCCTCTCGAATCGAATTAAGCTGGGTGGTTAATGAGCCTTCTCGCATCGCCATTTCTTGTCGGCGATCGCGGTCATGGCGCGCTGCTTGGCGCACTTCGTCGAGCTGTGATCGGCTTATGTCACGTTGCTTCATCAGCTCCTCACGCCGCACTGTGTCCGCCTCCATCTTCTCAATGGACTCCTGCAAAATGACCCGTGCCTTAGCCAGGTTTTCCTGCTCGCTTTCGCTTTGCTGCTGCACCTCGGTGAGTTCGGTTTCGGCTCGCTCTTTACGTGCCTTATACTGCTCTATTTGCACCTCAAACCCGCTCAGCTTTGAGCGCAGCTCAGCATAATTATTTTGCTGCTGGGCAACACTGCCGGCAATTTCTTGACGACTAGCTTCAAGACTGCGCAGCTGCTGCTCGTTGCTCTGACGAATATCCTCAAGCTCAATAATTTTTTCGCCTAGCGCGGCCGACTCTAGACTGATTGATTCCAGCTCTTGCTTACGTTTTAGCACTCCAGCGGTAGCGTCTTTATCTCGCGCCACCCGCAGCCAATTACTACCTAACCAAATGCCTTCGCGAGTAACCACAGACTCTGTGGCTGCCAATGTAGGCTGCATTTTTAAAGCATCGGCGAGACTTTCAGCCGCATAAACATTGGCCAATAAACTCTCGGCTCCGTCACCTTTGACTAGATCACCAAGTAACCGGCCTTTGTCTCCGGACGATGCCGCACCAGAGGCCTTATTAATTAGCAGTAATTCACCCTTTTTGAAATCATCAAGCAGCCCTATGTTACTGGCAATATCATCGACTGCGATGGCCTGCAGGTAGCTACCCAATACGGTTTCTGCAGCCACATCCCAGCCATCAGCCGGCACGACTGAGTCTGCCAGTCGCGGTTTATTACCCAGCCCCTTAGCCGCTAACCACTTTTTCTCTGCATCATCACCCATAGCTGCCTGCTGCAATGCTTCTAGGGACGCCTGACGGCCCTTTAGCGCCTGCTGACTGCTCCGTGCCTGATCATGCTCTGCGGCCGCATCTTTTTCTTGGCCTCGCAAATTTTCAATCTGTTGAGCATTGTCAATGCGTTGTTTATCTATTGATTCACGTGCCGTCTCTGCCGCAACTAGCATCTCCTGAATCAGTGCCATTTCCTCTTCTGCTGGGCTAGCCTGAAAACTGCTGGCTTCGGTAGATAGCGCCTGCTGTCGCTCGGTTAAACGCCGTAATAACTGCTCTAAATGTTGGATACGCGACTGCTGAACCTCAGCTTGCTGCCTCGGACTAGCGGACTTCTGATTAAACTCATCCCAAGCTTGTTGCCAGGTTTGCATGGCCAGTTCTGCTGCCTGTAAAGCTTCAGCGGATATGGCTTCTGCTTTGCTGGCCTCCTCTAACGCTGGGGCTAGCTCATTAAATTCAGCCTCCCAACCAGCCGCTTTTTGACGGTCGGCTCTGAGGTGTTCTTCAGCTTCGGTGAAATTGCGTTCAGTCTGCTCTAAATCCTTATGCAACTCTTGAGCGCGTTGCTGAGCATGTTCTATCGCTTGCTCGATACGGGCTACGTCACCACCAATTTTATAGTACCGCGCCTGCACCTCATTAAAGGCGTCACTGTGATCTGTGAACTGGGTGCGCAATTTTTCAATACTGGTATCGCAGACACTACGCTGAGTGATAATTTTTTCTAACTCAACTTCAAAGCCACCTATGACCTGCTTTTGCTCGGCGGCAGATTTATTGTAACCACGCCATTTAAGCGCCAGCAACTCGGCTGACACCTGACGCTCATCTTTTTTGTACTCAGCGTATTTTTCAGCGGACTTGGCTTGTCGTTCCAGGCGACCCAACTGACGGCTCAGTTCATCACGAATATCGGTGAGTCGCTCGAGATTCTCCATAGTTCGCCGAATGCGGCCTTCAGTATCGCGGCGGCGCTCTTTGTACTTTGAAATGCCTGCGGCCTCTTCAATATAGATGCGCAGCTCATCGGGCTTGGCCTCAATAAGTCTCGATATCATACCCTGTTCGATAATGGCGTAACTGCGTGGCCCTAAGCCAGTACCAAGGAAAATATCGGTGATATCGCGACGCCGACATTTGTTGCCGTTGAGATAGTAATTAGACTGACCGTCTCTGGTCACTTTGCGCTTGATCCCAATCTCGCTATAAGCCGCATACTCACCAATAATGGTGCCGTCGGTATTATCAAAAATTAACTCGATCGACGCCTGGCCAACAGGCTTCCGCCCTCCGGAGCCATTAAAGATAACGTCAGTCATGGATTCGCCGCGGAGGTTCTTGGCGGAGCTTTCGCCCATCACCCAACGTACCGCATCGATAATATTTGACTTGCCGCAACCATTGGGCCCGACTACCGCACATAGATTACTGGGGAAATTTACGTTGGTAGGGTCAACGAAGGATTTGAACCCTGCTAGTTTGATCGATTTAAGCCGCATGTTTAGTCATTTCTGTTTATAGTCGGTCAGGTTCGTTGGCCGCAGGATTGCTTCACCTTGATGACTGAATTCTACACGCTCTGTAGCCGTCAGTCACTACACAGCTAAGGTCTTTGACGGTCAATATGCAGGCTGATGAGCTGTGCAGACTCGGTCAATTCAAACCCTTCAGACACAGCTTCCCAGTCACCGGCCTCCGGCGTGGCTGATCCAGACTGGGAAAGTCGTGCTACAACGCGAACGCGCTGGGCACTGGATAGATTTTGACCGGCCATTAGGGCATCTTTGTCGGTCAGGGTAACCTCTAAGGGCAGGTCTTTAGCACGCAGTTTACGCGCTGCCAATGGCATAGGCGACCCAGACTCTCGAACCACAGCGACAAAAACTAGCTGATCTGGCATGTAAACAATAGCCGGACTAAGGCTAAGGGTCACCTGTATTTGAGTCGCCAACAGTTGGGGCTGTGTTTCTTCTAGGGCTCCAATTACCTGATTGACCCGGTCAATACCTGACTGCAGTGCCTGCCACGTGGCGCTGGCTGGATCTAGACCTTGGCGGGCGGCTTCCCAGTAGGTAATCGCCAGCTTGAACTCGCGGTTTTCAAAGGCTTGAATACCTTTCAAACCAAGCACTGTTTGATTGTTTGAGTCGACAGCAAAGGCTCGATCAAGAGCCCTCACAACCTCTGGAGAAAAACGACTGCCTTCAGCTAAGAAAAGTGCCTCCGCATATTGTCCTAGGAGAAAACTATCGCCGGGCTCAACCTCAATAGCTGAGGCAAAATAATGACTCGCCTCCCTCATATCGCCCCTGGCGATAGCCGATTGGGCAAGCATAGCCCAGTAATAAATATTGTCTGGACGCTGCTGCACCCGGGCTTTTAGTGCCGAGGTTAAGCTGGCGTTCCACGCTAGAGTCTGCTGCTGTGTGGACTGTTCGCTACCCTGACCCATTAGGCGCAATATATTCTCATCGTCTTCGGCACCTAATTTCTGGTAGGTGAAAAAAGTCGCCGACGCCATTGCCAGTATCAACACTGGCGGCAACCAAAGGCCCTGAGCTGGAGCCGCTGAAGTATCGGCAGACCTTACCTCAGTATTGCGCAGAAGCAGTTGCTGCCCGTCCTCAATAAGTCGCTGGTATTCAGCCTCGTCGATTTCTTGCCTCTCTAACTGTTGTTGAAACTGCGCCTGCTGCTCTTTAAATAACTGCACATTGGCCTGCTGGCGGGTTAGGGCAACATCTTGAATTATGTCATCTTGACGAATAAAAAATGGGTATAGAACAAATAAAGCAGCTCCTAAAAGTAATAAGACTACAGTTAGCATCATCGCTGATTTTCCTCATCGCGAAGCATTGCCGCCAAGCGCTGCTGGTCGCGAGAATCAACGGGGACGTGCCGCGTCAATGAGGGCTTAACGCGACGATTATGGCGAACCACAATTAATAGCCCCATCAGCACAACCGCTATTGGTGAACCCCACAGTAGCCAGGTATTTTTATTGACCTCTGGGCGGTACAGAATAAACTCAGAGTAACGGGTTTTTAAATAGTCTTTGATCTGCTGATCGGTCATCTGCTGTTCGAGTAGGCGCTGAATTTCCCGGCGCAGGTCCTGAGAAATAGGTGAATTAGAATCAGCTAGATTTTGATTTTGGCACTTTGGGCAACGTAATTCCTCGACTAGTTGCTGGTAGCGGGGCCGCAGAGACTCATCTGAAAACTCAACAATCTCTGCCACGGCAAAGGTCAGTGGCGAAAAGCTTAGAATCAGCAAACACAGAGTCATAGGCGCCAATGCTGTCATTGCTTACCACCAGTTAGCCGTTCATAGAGTTCACTAAATTCTGCGTTCCAGACCCGCTCATCAACAACACCAACCCGTCTGTGACGAATGATACCCTGAGCATCCACCAGATATGTTTCCGGCGCGCCGTAAACACCTAGGTCAATACCTAGACTGCCTTGGGCATCGAAAATATTGACTACATAGGGGTCTCCGCGATCGGCTAACCAAGTTTGAGCACTAGCCCTTTGGTCTTTGTAATTTAGACCGACAATTTTAACACCCTGGGCAGACAAATTATTGAGCATTGGATGTTCAATTCGGCAAGCAAAACACCAGGTTGCCCAGACATTAATTAGCATCACATCGCCCTTAATATCCTGCTCTGTGAGCCGTCTTGACTCATCGCTAAGTGCTGGCAAGTTAAAAGCTGGGAAGGGTTCACCGACCAGCGCAGATGGAAGTTCGCTGGGGTCCTTGTCCAGCCCCAACAGCAAAACCAAAGACAGGCCGGCAAAAAGAACCAGAGGTACAAATAAGGCTAGTCTATTCATAACATGGCAGCCACAGAGTCTGGAACCTTGCCACCGGCAATCTTACGGCGCCGATAGCGTTTATCAAACGCGGCCAATAGTCCCCCCAGTGCTATGAGCAAGCCACCGAGCCATATGCAGCGCACAAAGGGCTTAACATAAAGCCTAATTGCCCATGCATCGCCCGCCAAAGGCTCGCCCAAAGAAACATAGAGGTCCCTGGCTAATTCACCATCAATAGCCGCCTCGGTCATCACCTGACCACCGGCACCATAGTTGCGTTTTTCAGGCAACATTGTGGCGACTATTTTATCCCCAGACATTACCTCGATCTCACCTCGATAAGCTGAAAAGTTTGGCCCCTGCACCTTTTTGAGACTAACAAATTCAAACAGATAACCCGACACCTCTACCCTGTCACCTGGCACCATGCGCACATCTCGCTGCACGTCGTAGGCTGTACTGAGTCCTATTCCCAGGGCACAGACTGCAACACCTACATGGGCACATATCATGCCCCAATAACTGCCAGTCAACCCGGGCAGTTTAGCGAGCTTACCACCTGTTTTAAGCAGCACATCTTCGAGACTCATGGTAATAACCCAAAGCGCCAGCATCAATGTAAACACTGCAATCAATGAATACTCATCAGCCAGCAGGGGCAGCAACAGTGCCAGCACCGTACTAATAATGATCGGCCATACCCCTTTGCGCAGTAGGCTGCTAGAGTCGGTTTTCTTCCACCGAGTGAATCCAGCAAAGCCTAGACAGATCATTAACCCAGTCATGAGAGGCACAAAGAAGAAATTAAAATACGGAGGCCCAACCGAAATCTTGCCCAGCTCCAAAACATCAGCCAACAGAGGATACAAAGTACCAATCAAGATCATTGCCATTGAGCTAACCAACAAAATGTTGTTGATCAGTAACATGGACTCTCGCGACCAACCACTGTATTCAACATTAGCTTGCATGGCCGGGCCGCGGAGGGCAAACAGTAACAATGAGCCACCAATTACAATGGCTAAAAACGCCAGAATAAAAATACCCCGTTCAGGGTCACTCGCAAAAGCATGCACTGACGTAAGAATGCCGGAGCGCACCAAAAACGTACCCAGCAAACTTAGCGAAAAGGTGAAAATAGCTAGTAACAGCGTCCAACTGCGAAACACCCCACGTTTTTCGGTAGCCGCGATACTATGCACCAGAGCTGTTCCCACCAGCCATGGCATAAACGATGCATTTTCTACTGGATCCCAGAACCACCAACCCCCCCAGCCAAGCTCATAGTAAGCCCACCAGCTACCAAGGGTGATCCCTATAGTTAAAAACACCCAAGCCGTGTTGACCCAAGGGCGTACCCAGCGCGACCAGGCACTGTCGAATTGGCCACCAAGTAGAGCGGCGATAGCAAAGGCGAAAGGCACAGAAAACCCAACATAACCCATATAGAGCATGGGTGGATGCACAATTAATCCAAAGTCTTGTAGCAGCGGATTTAAGTCACCTCCCTCAATTGGTGCTACAGGCAAAATACGCTCAAAGGGGTTGGATGTCAGCAGCAAAAATAGGGCGAAACCCACCGATATAGCACCCAGAATAGACAATACCCTAGACGACAGCACCAGGGGCAACTCACGGCTAAAGAGGGCCACTGCAGCCGACCATCCAGCCAAAATTAAGGCCCAAAGTAACAGTGACCCCTCATGGGCACCCCATACAGCACTCACTTTAAACTGTAGTGGTAGCAAAGTATTTGAATTGTTGGCCACATAGGCTATGGAGAAATCATCCTGCACAAAGCCATTAGTCAAACAGGCAAATGACAGCGCCATAAATGCAAACTGCCCCAGGGCCAGAGAGTGTCCCAGACGCATCCAGTTCCTGAAACCGACAAATGACCCAACCATGGGTGCTACCGCCTGAGCCACAGTCAGGCAAAGCGCAACAATTAGCGCGGCATGTCCTAGTTCAGGAGTCATTGTGCGTACTGCTCTTGGTTCTGTTTCTGTTTGCGCTCATAGGCCTGGTTCATCGCATCGGCGACTTCTGGAGGAGTATATTTTTCATCGTGCTTGGCCAATACCTCTGTGGCCTGTAACACCAGATTGTCATCTACTGTTCCAGCTGCAATAGCGGCCTCGCCCTCATCAAATAAGTCAGGCAAAATCCCACTGTGCTTGATCACCAATAGCGAGGTGCCATCGGTCACGGTGAATTGCACATCAAGCGAATCAGGTGCTCGCTTCACGCTACCTGCAACCACCATCCCACCAGCCCGAATATGCACTCCACTAGGAGCTTCTCCGGCGGCAATTTGCGACGGCGTATAAAAATAATTGGCGTTCTGACCTAGCATATAAGCTACCAGACCCACTACTACAGAGGCTGCAACCACAATTAAGATAACCAGTTGTAGTCGCTGTTTACGCAATGGATGCATCATGCGTCTCCCCGCGTTAAAGCTGCTCGGGTAATATCGCCGGAAACGTCTTTTAATGCAGACCTACTGTCAGCCAATGGCTTTACAATAAGCCATAGCATAACCACCAATGAGACCAGCACGGCAGTCCAAACAAATACGCCATGGCCGTCCATGACGAACAGCTGTGTTATATCTTCAAACTGAAATTTCATAGTGCCGGACCCCCTAGCGCAAGCTCCCTAACCCAGACACTTTTGCGCTCTCGGCGCAAAATTTCTGCACGGGTAAATAGCAGCAAGGCAACAGTGTAAAAACAATAAAACCCCACAATCATGACTAGTAATGGAGCGAACATGTCTGGATGCATGCTAGGTGCCGAAGTTAATTTAATCGTCGCCGGCTGATGCAAGGTATACCACCAGTCGACTGACTTGTAGATAATAGGAATATTGGCTGTGCCCACAAGAGCCAGAATGGCACTGGCTTTATTACCCGCTTCATTGCTATGAAAAGCATACTGCAATGCCAGGATTCCTAGATACAGGAACAGCAGTATCAGCATAGAGGTAACCCGGGCATCCCACACCCAGTATGTACCCCAGGTCGGCTTGCCCCATACAGCGCCGGTAAACAAAGCCAAAAAAGTCAGCGCTGCTCCGACTGGGGCGGCAGCCTTCATCACCATATAGGACAATTTCATTTTCCATATCAAGCCAATAGCACCAGCAATGGCCATAATGTAGTAACCAGCCAAGGCTAAAAACGAAACCGGCACATGTAAATAGATAATACGAAAACTGTTACCCTGCTTGGCATCTTGTGGTGCAAAACCAAGACCCCAGACTAAACCAGTCAATAAAAGAGTCAGCGCCAACAGGCTTAACCAGGGTAGCCAGCGCCCCGAGGCCTGATAAAACCAGCGTGGCGATCCAAGGCGGTGAAACCACTGCCAACTAGGGGACCAATTCAATAACCGATTCATAGGGTTCGTCTCATTATCCAAAACATCTAGTTAATACTAGCCAGTCTCAATGCACCGGCGCTCGCCAGCGGGCAAAGGGCGACCGCCGCCGCCAACATGGCACCTAAAATTGCCAGCGGTCCGAACCAGACAAAACCGTCGATGGCGCTTTGCACCGTAGCGCTGCCAAAAATAATTACCGGCATGTATAGAGGCATCACCAGCAGTGAAAGTAACAGACCTCCTCTGCGCAAAGAAACGGTCAGGGCCGCACCAACTGCCCCAATCAGACTCAAGCAGGCAGTTCCTAAGGCCAAACTAGCAAGCAATGGCAAGTACCCCTCCTGCGGCAGAGATAGCATCACCCCCAACAAGGGAGACACCAAGGTCAGAGGCAAACCTGTCACCATCCAGTGGGCGGTAACCTTGCCCAATACCGGCATTGCCAATAGTTGGGGGCTGATCAAAAGTTGCTCCAATGAGCCATCTTGATAATCATTGGCAAATAATCCATCGGTCGATAGAAGTGTGGCTAATAGCGCCATAACCCAAATGATTCCCGGCGCAATCTCGGCCAAACGCCCTGACTCCGGCGTGATACCCAAAGGTATCAATGTTGACACCATAATAAAAAATATCAGGGGACTAGCTGCTTCACCCCGGCGACGGTAAGCCAGCAGTAAATCACGCCGCAAATATGCTGAGAATCCGCCGTGCATTACAGCCCCCTCTGGTCGGTATGGGGCATTAATTGATACTTACGCACGCCGTCAAGCCGCAGATCTTGGTGGGAAGAAAGAACTATCGCTCCGCCCCGTTTTACATGATCGCGCATGCAGTTTTCTAAAAATCCTACGCCCTGCTTATCAATAGCGGTGAAGGGTTCATCCAAAAACCAAACAAGGGCATCTGTCATTAATAAACGAGCCAAAGCAACCCGGCGGTGCTGGCCCGCAGACAGGCTGTAACAGGGCACATCAACATAACCAGCAAGTCCCACCGCAACTAGCGCAGTCTCTGGGCAGGCACTAGATCCTGCCGTCATCCAACGTAAATTTTCAGCGACGGTTAGAGTCATCTTAACTGCTGGCTGGTGCCCCAAATATAAGATATCGGACAGATACTGGTATCGACATAGATCTATTGATTGCCCGCTATAGCTAATAGTGCCGGATGTCGGCTGCAAGGCAGTGGTGAGAAGGCGCAATAGAGTAGTTTTGCCACTGCCATTTATACCCTCGATCTGCACTATATCACCAGCATTAACCCTGAGGTCGATCTGCTCGAAGACATTGCAATCATCGCGCTCAAAACAAAGGCGCTCAACTGTGAGAAGTGACGTATTTGGCAACAGGTTTATCCGAGACTATTTTTGCCGGGTTATTATGCCAAAAATAAGCCGGTAAATGTTGAGTTTAGATCAATTAGTTACAGCACTTACACAGACTTTCGTGTCTGATAAGTTTCTCTGCCTAATAGCTGATGTCAAAAACGAGGGCGCCTGCAGCTTATTACCAAGAAACTGAGTTGATGGGGGTTTTGACGCAATGCAAAATCATGGGGAACTATTTGGCATTTGACAGTCAAAAGCGTACGCTAATGATTTGCGAAAAACTAAGAAACTACTGGAGATCGCCGTGTCAAACCTCAGTGCTTATATTAGGTCAGTAAATATCTGCATCTGCCTGCTAAGCCTTGGCGCCATAAATGCTGTAGCAGAAGAAAAGCTGGCAACCTTTGCCGGCGGGTGCTTTTGGTGTATGGAAAGTGATTTTGAGAAACTCCATGGCGTGAACTCGGTAATTTCTGGCTATACGGGAGGCAGTCTGGCCAACCCTACCTACAAGCAGGTTTCTTCTGGCAATACCGGACACACGGAGGCCGTACAAATATTATTCGATAGCTCCAAGGTTAGCTTTGAAAAGCTTCTTGAGCATTTTTGGGCAAACATTGACCCAGAGGATGCCAACGGGCAGTTCTGTGATCGAGGACTGCAGTACCGAAGTGAAATTTTTTATCATGATGAGGCTCAAAAACGTGCTTCGCTCGCATCTTTAGATCGAGTTGTTAACAGCGGTAAACTCGATATGTCAGTTGCCACAGAGATTACTATGGCAACTAACTTTTATGCTGCTGAACCCTATCATCAGGACTATTACAAAAAGAATTCCACACGCTATCGCTACTACCGCTGGAGCTGCGGTCGTGATAAACGCCTCCAACAACTCTGGGGTACCGAAACCTCTGAATAAAGCCCATCCCCAGTAAGTTTAGGGCTAGGGCCCAAGCCCAGCTCTAGGTACCGCAAACACCCGAAATTCCTAGGAAACCCAGAGCTCCTCATCTTTTAGATACGCACACCAATCCGTGGTAACAGGCTATTACTCAGCATAAGCCCCGAGGCAACTAGCTATAGTCACAAGGCAATTTCAACCGAGGTCACGGCGAAAATACTTTGCTTTTACCGCCTCTATAAATGGTGTACTTCATTTCTCTGTCTATACTAATCACTGAGATAGCTCAAAAGGACTTTAGGGCGCCTCGTGGTACTTTTTATGTTCATGTACTTTGTATCGATAGGAACACGATAATGCAATTTACAAAACACAGCGCCAGAACAGCTTTCAGCGAGGACTGTCAAATGGGCGCCCTGTTTTCACCCTTGACTCTTGAGTCAGATGACTTACATCGACTCAGTGAGGTAGTCCAAAAACTTGCTCCTTTGCATAAAAATCAGCCAGTATTTCATAGCGGAGATACCTTCACCTCCATATATGCTATTCGTAGCGGCGCGATAAAATCGTTTTGCGTCAGTGACGATGGCACTGAACAGGTCACCGGGTTTTATCTGCCAGGAGAGATATTCGGCTGGGACGGGATTGCCGACAACCGCCATAAAAATACTGCTTTGGCTCTGGGGACAACATCTATCTGTGAAATTCCCTTCACTAAATTTGAGGAGCTAAGTGTTACTATGCCAGCGCTACAAAAACACTTTATGCAACTTATGGCGCGCGAGATTAGCAGTGATCAACGGCTTATAACTCTGCTTGGGAAGAACTCTGCTAAGGAACGAATTGCCAGTTTGCTTCTGAGTCTGTCAGACCGACTTGGGCGCCGTAGGCTTAGTCCAACAAGATTTAGGTTGCCAATGTCACGAGCAGACATAGGCAACTACTTGGGTCTCACTGTTGAAACTGTAAGTCGGGTGTTTAGCCGCTTTCAGGCGATTGGTCTTATAAAATGCGACAATAAAGAAATCGAAATTCTCAATCTGGCCGGACTTAGTAGCCTAGTGCAAGCACACACAGAAGCCTAATCATATATTGAGCTACTAACCGCCCCGCTCTACAATGGTAAAAACCATTGGAAGTGCACATGAAGATCTATCGAGTCGGCGGCGCTGTTCGTGACAAATTACTCAACTACCCAAGTGATGAAAATGACTGGGTCGTGGTTGGTAGCTCGCCTCAACAAATGCTTGAATTAGGCTATCAGCCAGTGGGGCAGGATTTTCCGGTTTTTATAAACACCCTATCAGGCGAGGAATATGCTCTTGCTCGAACCGAGCGAAAATCTGGGCATGGCTATGGGGGGTTTGCTTTTCACACTGCGCCAGATGTTAGCCTCCAGGATGACTTAATTCGTCGTGATCTAACCATTAATGCCATGGCCGAAGATGATGACGGCAGTATTATTGACCCTCATAACGGTCAGCAGGATCTGTCTAATAAAATACTGCGCCATGTCTCCCCAGCTTTCACTGAGGATCCTCTGCGTGTTCTCAGAGTCGCGCGTTTTGCTGCACGCTACCATCACCTCGGTTTTAGCATAGCTGAAGAAACCCTCAGTCTGATGTCGACGATTTCAGCCAGCGGTGAATTACAACACCTGGTCGCAGAGAGAGTCTGGAAAGAGACCGAACGCGCCCTGTGTGAGCGGTCTCCGGATATTTATCTTCAGACACTGCGCGACTGTGGCGCTCTGGCAGTGCTTCTCCCCGAAGTTGAGAAGCTCTTTGGAGTCGCACAGCGTGCTGATTACCATCCGGAGATTGATACTGGCATTCATACATTGATGTCACTGCAACAGGCCGTACGACTGTCTGATAGCTCGCCGATTCGCTTTTCTGTCATGGTTCATGATTTGGGCAAGGGTATTACTCCAGACCATATATTGCCGAGCCACTCGGGCCATGAAGCGAGGGGTTTACCCCTGGTAAAAGACATATGTGATAGACTCAAAGTCCCAAATGAACATCGCCAACTGGCCATGGTGGTCACCGAATTTCATCTGCTCTGCCATAAGGCCTTTGAGCTAAGGCCTGAAACATTGCTGAAACTGCTCAAAGCTATTGGCGCACTAAAATCAAGCAATCGCTTAGAGGACTTCTTAACCTGCTGTGAAGCAGATGCCCGTGGTAGAACAGGTTTCGAAGATCGGGCTTACCCCTCCTCTGCGTACCTGCGTGAGGCACGTGAATGCATAGTCAAAACTGATGTCGCTGATCTAGTGGCAGCAGGCATTAGCGGCGCTGAGATAGGCAAACAATTGAGTGCGCGCCAAACAGCCGCACTCGCAGACTTTAAAGCACATTATTCGGAATAGCTTATGAACCCTAACAAAAACAGTCCTGTGGTATTGATTACAGGGGCCGCACGCCGCATTGGTGCAGTTATTGCGCGTATTTTTCACAGCCACGGTTATCAAATAGTGGTGCACTACAACAATTCTGCCGCGGCCGCTGACAAACTTTGTGAAGACTTAAATGCTCAACGCGAAAACAGTTGCTTGCTCATACAAAGCGACCTTAATGACATGACCGGTTTGGAAAAAATTGCCGACCTCGTCAGAGACCTAGGTCGACTGGATGTACTGATTAATAATGCCTCTAGTTTTTACCCAACGGCGCTGGATAGTTGCGATGACCAGCAGTGGAACGACCTGATCAACAGCAATCTCAAAGGACCCTTTTTTATCTCTCAAAAATTAGCGCCGCTTCTAACAGAGGCACAGGGTTCAATCATCAATATCTCAGATATGCATGCGCGTCAGGCATTGCAGAGTCATCCTATCTACACCATCGCTAAGGCTGGGAACATCGCTATGACCAAGTCTCTAGCCAAGGAGCTTGGGCCAGAAGTGCGTGTTAATAGCGTTGCTCCAGGCGCAATACTGTGGCCAGAACACGAGTCCGATGACCAACAAAAACAGGACTCTGTTTTAAGCAAAGTACCAATGGGAAGATTGGGTACAGAGCAAGATATAGCTCAGACTGTTTACTTTTTAGCGGTTAAAGCAACCTATATGACAGGCCAAACAATCGCCGTTGATGGTGGCAGCTCCAACAGCCTATAGTCTGTAGCCGTTCAATTAGCTTCCATCGATGGGCAGCAGGGTAATTTCAACCCGGCGGTTTAATCGCTTACCTTCTTCACTATCATTGCTAGCAATTGGATGGCGTTCGCCAAATCCGGTGGGCTCTAGCCGGTCTGCGAAAATATCCTTGGACATTAGGTAACCAGAAATCGACCTAGCCCACTCAAGAGATAAGGCTAAACTGCAACCCGCGCCGCAATCTCTATCGGTATGACCGGCTACCACCACTAGGGTTTTATCATACTCAGCAATCACCATGGCAACAGAATGGAGCACAGGGTAAAACTGAGTGCTAATATCGCTACTATTGATGGTAAAGACAATATGACTGGGCATAATAAGGCTAATAGCGTTACCCAAACGCTTGAACCTGACGCCCGTGCCACGGAGTAATTTGCGCAACCTAGCTTCTTGCAGGCTCATGTAATAGCCAACGCCGCCAAGAATGGCTTTGTCACCTCCCGCGTCAGCGAGAATAACCTGATTGCGTTTATATCTGTCTTTGTCTTGGTTATCCAAATAGGCTAATACCGCGTCCAAAATGGCATCAGATCTTTCGCCAATGACTGCTTTATTAGTTTCTTGCTCGTTTGGAGATGGGTCAAAAGAACTGCATGCTTGCAACAGCACCACAACACTCGCAAACATTAGAACGCGCAAAGACATTTTCATAGTTACTCCTGTAAATAAACACGGGCATCATTGCCCTATCTGAACATTCTTCGAACAGCACATAGAGTATAGACAAGGTTCCCCTCATTCAAACACTCCAAATAGATGCTTAAGTCATTATAAGGAGCTGAATTAAAGGCCCTAGGCTATTTGGCTACGGTTAAATTTTTACTGCGCCACGTAAAGCCGATCGGCCAGAGTTTCTGTTTGGTTTTATCGTAGGCTGCCCAGTGCTGAGCGTAAGTCTTGCCAGTTACGGGATGAATGCTATGGGGTGCAATTTCAGCCAGCGGTAGCAACACAAAAGCGTTTTTGAGTATCTCATCCCTAGGTAATTTTATGCCATCGATTTCAGCAGCCATAGATTCAAACGTCAGAATATCTATATCTAGGCTTCTAGCACCAAATTTTGGTGCACTGCGATCACGGCCATTTTGGTCTTCGATGTCTTTGAGTATTTTCGACACAACACCGACCGTAGACGCCGTGTTTATACCTAACACCAGATTATAGAAACTATCGCCCTCAAAGCCTACTGACTCACTTTCATAGACAGAAGAAATAGTTAGTTCGCCAAAATAATCTGCCAAAGCATCAAGCGCTGCACCGATGCGTCTTTGACGCTCAATATTGCTGCCAAGGCTAAGATAGATAAGTGCCACTAGGGTCGTTCTCCTCGCTCAATAATAATACCCACATCTTGCGACCCCCTTAGGGCGCCAGGTTTACTAACGCGCAATTTCAGCCAGGGCACTGAAAACTCTTTGGTAACTATATCGGCAACTTCTTCAGCCATCCGTTCAACGAGCAAAAACTCTGCCTGCTCAATAAACGCAATAAGCCGCTTGGCGATAGACTTGTAGTTCAGTGCATACTGAATATCGTCTGTTCGCGCAGCCTTGCGAATATCATGAGCCATTTCTAGATCCAGACTCACTGTTTGCTTTACTTCTCGTTCCCAGTCATAGATTCCAATAATGGTCTCAATACGCAGGTCTCTGATATAAACAATATCCATTAGATTGCTTCCTCGTCTAAACTCGTCAATTGATCTAGAGGCCAGCGGGGCGTGGCACTGATCATAAGTGGGTTCACCTGTCCAGCTAATAACCGCTGACAACCTGCGTAGGCAATCATGGCTCCATTATCCGTACAAAATTCATGGCGCGCATAAAACACCTCGACACCCTCTTTCTTAAGTGCGACCTCAAGTTTATGTCGCAGCCTGCTGTTAGCCGAAACACCGCCGGCAATAACCAGGGTTTTAATCTGTGTTTGACGCATGGCGCGAGTGCATTTGATCACTAGCGTATCGACTACTGCCTCTTGAAAGCCCGCGCATATATCCAATATGGTCTGATCATCGGGCAGTAGATCATCACCTCGGTTTTTCTCTATTAAATTTCGAGTAAAGGTCTTTAATCCAGAAAAGCTAAAATCTAAGCCTGGACGGTCAGTCATTGGACGCGGGAAACTAAACCGATCAATCTGACCCCGATCAGCCATCTCGGCCAGCACTGGTCCGCCTGGATAGTCTAAATCAAGCAATTTAGCGGTTTTGTCAAAGGCTTCGCCGGCAGCATCATCAATTGACTCACCCATTAGCTCATACTCACCGATGCCTGTGACTGATACCAGCTGAGTATGACCACCTGAGACCAATAGCGCCACAAACGGAAACTGGGGCGGCTTTTCCTCTAGCATAGGGGCTAACAGATGGCCTTCCATATGATGGACACCAACAACTGGAATGCCTAGAGCAAAGCCAAGAGCAGTGCCCATAGCTCCTCCCACCATGAGCGCTCCCATCAAACCCGGTCCCGCGGTGTAGGCAATACCATCGAGTTGAGACTTATCAATGTTGGCCTTCGCCAGCACCTTACCAAGCATAGGTAATATTTTGCGCACATGATCTCTTGACGCCAACTCAGGTACCACCCCGCCGTACTCGGCGTGCAGTTTTACCTGAGAATACAGCGTGTGTGCCAATAAACCGTGATCGCTATCGTAAATAGCGAGTCCAGTTTCATCGCATGAGGTTTCAATACCTAGTACAAGCATCTAAAACATGCCTTGGTTGCTAAATTTTAGGAGTGCAACTTTAAACCCTCTGAGGCTCAGTGTGAACCTGTAGTTTTAAGCCGTTAAAAGAGCAGTAAAAACCTTTGCATCGATCAGATGATATGTATAGACTACGCGGCCTTGAGAAGTCGACTACAGACAGGCTGTATCGGCGGTTTATTTCACTACAGGATAATGCATTTATGCCAAGCGTTCGAATTAAAGAAAACGAGCCCTTTGACGTAGCACTACGTCGCTTTAAACGTTCATGCGAGAAGGCTGGAATTTTAGCCAAGGTTCGCAGCTGTGAGTTTTACGAGAAGCCCACTTGGGAACGCAAGCGCAAAGCAGCTGCCGCTGTAAAGCGCAACCAGAAAAAAGTTTCTCGCGAATCTCGTAAGTTTACGCGACTCTACTAAGCCTGCTCTGTAAGCAGAGCCCGTTTAAGTGAGTTTTAGCAAAGAGCGCCCAACCGGCGCTTTTTGTGTTTCTGGAATTCAAAAAGCCTAGTTGCAATTTAGTAGGCTTTACAAGCCAATCCCAATGGAGATTTGTCATGTCGATGAAAAAGCAGATTAACGATGCCATGAAAGAGGCTATGCGGGCTAAAGACAAGCCTCGCCTGGGCGCGATACGCTTAATCCAAGCAGAAATTAAACGCATCGAAGTTGATGAGCGCATAGAGATTGACGATACACGGGTGCTGGCGATTCTTGATAAAATGGTCAAACAGCGCCGCGACTCGATTAATCAGTACGAAGCAGCTGGACGCCAAGAACTCGCAGATGTTGAAGTCCAAGAGATTAATGTAATTCAAGACTTTCTGCCCGCCGCACTCAGCGATGCTGAAATTGCGGCAATGGTAGAAGCCGCTGTGACTAGCAGTGGCGCTACCTCCATGGCCGATATGGGCAAGGTTATGGGTATCCTCAAGCCACAGATTCAGGGCCGCGCCGATGGAGGCGCCGTCAGTGGCCTAGTAAAAGCCGCGCTAAACAGCTAAGCACGTTTATTTCCGCGCCGAAGGCGTTACACTGCTGGTACATAAATCGAACAAACCGTAGCGCCCATGGCTGGACTGATACCACAGACTTTTATTGATGACTTACTCGACCGCGTCGATATTGTTGATGTGGTCAATGGCCGAGTACAACTCAAAAAAGCGGGCAAAAACTACAAAGCCTGCTGCCCATTTCACGAAGAAAAAAGCCCTTCGTTCACCGTTGCTCAAGACAAACAGTTCTACTATTGCTTTGGCTGTGGAGCCGGCGGCAATGCTCTGAGCTTTGTCATGGAATTTGACCGCCTTGACTTCTTGCCGGCGGTGGAAATCCTGGCCAAAAATGCTGGCTTAGAAATACCAAGGGAAGCCGCTCCAGACAGAGCGGTGAGCAGACAAAAAGATAGCCTCTACTCAATTCTCACCGAAGCCGATCAATACTTTCGCCAGCAACTTAGGATTAATCAGGCCGCTGGTTCAGCGGTGGATTATCTCAAAGGTCGAGGGCTAAGTGGCAAAATAGCAGCACAGTTTGGCATAGGGTACGCACCGCCAGGCTGGGATAATTTGCTTAAAAGCTCAGGTACAGACCCTGCTAAACTAAAACTTCTCGATGAGTCCGGTATGGTGATTACCAAACCGGAAGAAAAGAAACAATATGATCGTTTCCGCCATCGCATCATGTTTCCTATCCGCGATCAGCGAGGACGCACTATTGGCTTTGGTGGTCGCGTGCTCGATGACAGCACCCCTAAATATCTCAACTCTCCAGAAACGCCTGTATTCCACAAAGGTAGGGAGCTATATGGGCTCTACGAGGCCCGTCAGGCGCTTAAGGAGATTCCCCACCTGATTATGGTGGAAGGCTATATGGACGTTATTGCCCTAGCCCAATATGGTATCCACAATGCCGTAGCGACACTGGGCACCGCATTGACCGAAAGCCACCTGCAAAAGTTATTTCGCTATACCTCTGAGCTGGTCTTTTGCTTTGATGGGGACAACGCTGGGCGCCGAGCTGCGGCTCGCTCGCTCGATATTGCTCTACCAGAAATGAAAGATGGGGTGTCGGCCAAGTTCCTCTTTTTGCCCGATGGCGAGGATCCAGATAGCATGGTGCGCAAACTCGGCACCCAAGACTTTGAGCAACAAGTCGCCAATGCTCAGCCCCTGTCAGAATTTCTATTTGAGCAGCTCAGTGATGGTATCGATGCCAGTACCGCAGACGGTAAAGCCCGGTTGAGCAAGGTCTGCGCACCACAAATCAATCGTATTCCTCAGGGTGTTTTTCGGCAGCTAATGCTGGAGGAGCTATCCAGGCGCACTGGTATCTCAGCAGACAGCCTACGTGCCTATGTGGCTAGTCATAAAGCACCACAGCAGCGCAGTGCAGCCCCTGAAGGACAGAACCCCGAGAGAGTTTCGGCCCCGCTCAGCCCGCCGCCAGAGCACTACCAGGATTACAGCCGCGATGAACAGCCACCGGAATATCAGCCGGGCAATGAACATGATCAATTTCCAGATATTGGCGCTGAAAGAAGCACAAAGATTCGCCTGTCGCCGATTAAATTTCTCACGGCACTGTTGCTCAATCACCCTGCATTGGCCGAGCATGTAGAGGATATTAAATTTTTGAAAAACTCACCAGATGCAGATATGGTCTTGTTTTTGCGAGTGCTCAAGGTGGTTCAAGACAACCCTAGTTACAAACCCTCGCATATCTTTGCCTACTGGCTAGGTACTCACGGTAATGCTCAGGAAACTAAGGTGTTACAAGCGCTGGCCGCCAGCGAACTGTATCACCCGCCCAAAGGGACGGGACGGGATGACCATCAAGAGTTTTGCGACACGCTCAGCCATGTTACAAGAAGCGCATTTGAGGCACTTCCAGCCGCTGAAAAAGCTGTGCATTTGCTAGCTCAAAACAGCCTCAATGAGCGAGAAATCAAGCAGTTACACAGAATCCGCATGCAATTGGCCGATGACCCACAATCAAATGAACTAAAAGATAAAATAAAACAACGACTTGTGGTCTAGAGCTTAAAAAAATAACGTAGGCCAAATAAACACCAAATTGTCTGGGACAACTGGTATTTTTTTAGCTATAATTGCGCGCTATTTTTCGACCTTCCAATACGTAAAATTGTCCTATGACCGAAAACATTCAAAAGCAACAATCCGGAATTAAAGACCTCATCGCGAAGGGTCGTGAGCAAGGATATCTCACCTATGCCGAGGTAAACGATCACCTGCCTGAAGACATCGCTGATCCGGAACAGGTCGAAGATATTATTCAGATGATCAATGACATGGGCATCACTGTGTTCGAAACGGCGCCAGATGCCGAACAGTTGTTGATGATGGCAGGAGATAACACTCCGGATGAAACAGCAGCAGCCGAAGCAGCCGCCGCACTCGCCTCTGTAGAGTCAGAACAGCACCGCACCACAGATCCAGTGCGCATGTACATGCGTGAAATGGGCTCTGTTGAGCTGCTTACTAGAGAAGGCGAAATTGAAATTGCTAAACGCATCGAAGAGGGAACGCGAGAGTTAATGTCTGCGGTTTCTGACTGGCCTGGTACCGTTGCAGCCGTGATGGATGACTGGGACAAGGTTATTGCCGGGGACAAGAAACTCACTGACATAATTAGTGGGTACCTCAACCCGATGGAACATGTTCCATCCGCTCTTGCGCAACAACAGGCGGCAGAAGCAGCAGAAGCAGAAAAGATTGCCAACGGCGAAGAGATCGATGAAGAGGAAGAAGAAGAAGAGCATGAAGGCGGTCTAGACCCGGAAATTGCCGCAGAGCGTTTTGAAGAAATTCGCTCCCAGATGATCAAAGCAGACAAATCTGTCGCCCGCAATGGTCGTATGGCCGATGCCTCGATTAAGCAAATGGATGAACTGGCCGACCTGTTTAAATTCCTAAAACTGACACCTCGGCAGTTTGACCCGCTAATTGCCATGGTTCGCAGCGCTGTTGAGCAAATTCGCAGCGAAGAGCGCAATATTATGCGTCTGTGTATCCGCTATGGAAAGATGCCGCGCAAAGAATTTATTAAGGCCTTTCCTGGGAATGAATCAAACCTGAAATGGACTGGGTCACTTATTAACGCAAAAGCGGACTGGTCAAAAGGCATTGCCAACCAAGAAGCTGAAATTGTAAGAGCCCAGCGCAAGCTTGCCAAGGTTGAAGAAAATAGTGGCCTTACGATAGTGTTTATTAAAGATATTAATCGGCGCTTAACGATCGGTGAAGCCATGGCTCGCCGAGCCAAAAAAGAAATGGTTGAAGCCAACCTGCGCCTGGTTATCTCTATTGCTAAAAAATATACCAACCGCGGCTTACAGTTCCTTGATCTTATTCAAGAGGGCAACATAGGTCTGATGAAGGCGGTAGACAAGTTTGAATATCGCCGCGGCTATAAATTCTCCACCTATGCTACCTGGTGGATTCGTCAGGCAATTACCCGCTCCATTGCCGACCAGGCGCGCACCATTCGTATTCCTGTGCATATGATTGAAACAATCAACAAACTCAATCGTATCTCTCGACAGATGCTCCAGGAAATGGGCCGTGAACCCAGCCCCGAGGAGTTGGCAGAGCGCATGGAGATGCCAGAAGACAAAATTCGTAAAGTACTGAAAATTGCCAAAGAACCGATCTCTATGGAGACACCCATTGGCGAAGATGAAGATGCAAGCATTGGTGATCTAATTGAAGACACAACTATTGCGCTCCCGGTTGATGAGGCCACTAAACACAATCTAACCGAATCAACTCGTGATGTTCTAGGTAGTCTGACAGCCCGAGAAGCCAAGGTGTTGCGCATGCGTTTTGGTATCGATATGAATACAGATCACACTCTAGAAGAGGTAGGCAAGCAGTTTGATGTAACTCGCGAACGGATTCGTCAAATTGAAGCCAAAGCACTGCGTAAATTGCGTCACCCCACTCGCTCGGATCATCTACGTAGCTTTATCGACGAGTAAACACAGCAGGTTAACCCCTGTTGATTTGAGAGGAGAAGGTATCTGATGATCCCCTACCCTTCTCAAGCTAAAAATTAAGGGCCCATAGCTCAGTTGGTTAGAGCGCTCGACTCATAATCGATCGGTCGTAGGTTCAAGTCCTACTGGGCCCACCATTTTTGATACTACAAATCACTGGCTAACAACAGCCACCTCCTCCCTTGAAAACATATTCATACCTCAGGTACAAAGGTTTCAAAACACAATTTAAGTATCGGCATACTTGACCTTGTCAGTGCTTATTTGAATCACATGCTAAATTTAAAGTAACTTACTCAGACATAAGTTGACCTATAGATTCACTCAGCGTTAAACAAAAGCTAACGGATGTCCTTTGTCACCGCTAAAAACAATACTACTCACGGTAGATCTTTTTGCCAAAAACATGTTGTCGAGCTAAAATAAATATTCGTGCCAATATCCACTAAAACTCCAGATTTGAAAAGCATTCGATATAAGTAAATCTAGTCAGTCGCTGCCATTAACCTAATGTGACAGCACTCATACCCATGCAAATGGATTTTTTGAACCAAATCCTCATACTACTTTCAACTAATTAGACGTCTAAGGCATAATCTAGGGCACGCTTTAAAAAACATAGCAGCATTGCTAGGTACTGGTAAAGATAACCCTAAAAAATAGAATTTTGATCCATTAAAAGGCGGATACATTCAAACTCGTCATTTGAGATTGATAGCATTAAGGGGTATATTTAATAACGCATAAAAATAGGTTCATGAATATGAGAATCAGTCAATTTTTCCTGCCCATAATGTCTATATTTTTACTCGTGAGTTGCGGTGGTGGAAGCTCCTCAAACTCTCAGGTTGACAACAATGCGCCGTCAATTTCAGGGGCGCTAGCAACCATAAGAGTCGGTGAATCACTGAACTTCAAGCCTCAGGCAACAGATATAGATGGTGATACTTTGACCTACTCTATTCAGGGTCAACCCAGCTGGCTCAGCTTGGATAAACAGACAGGCGCTATAACAGGATCGCCCACATCGTCTGACCTGGGATCTGTATCAAGTATTACAATTTCAGTATCAGATGGAAAGTTATCCAGCACTACGACATTTGATCTCACAGTAATAAAACCAATTTTCTTGCTTGGCTTTGAAGTCTCTAATCTCGATCAGTATCGTGATATGGAACTAGAGGTTACCAGTTGTTTTATGGCGGCCACAGATCAGGCGTGTTCGATCAGTGATGAAGCTGTCACAATTAACGATAGTTCAATTATAAATATGACGCTGGGAATTGAAGCTGGTAGCCAATTTGAAGTTAAGATTGAAAGAGATGCGGGACGCCAAGATTGCACCTTGGAAACTAGCGAAGGAGTAATGGGTTACGCTGATGAAATCATTTCGATTGACTGTCAACCTGATGCTTCAGCCGCCCTATTTTCTTTGGATAAGATGCATAAAATTCGACTGAGCATGGACCATAATGAATGGCAACGATTTGTGCTTGATACCGAAAGGGCAAGCTATAAAGTTGGGGATGCAAACGATCGTATTTCTGTGTGGACATCCTGGACCCACAGTGAAGTCTATAGGCAAGTTGATTTTGAATACCTCGACAGTAATGATCAGGTGATTGAAAGCCTTAATAATGTTGGATTTAAAATGCGCGGTAACACCAGCCGTCAGTGGCCAGAATATGGATTTATGCAGACTGATGGGACCGCCTCTGTAAAACCAAGGCGCTTTAGCTTCGGCTTAAAATTTGATGAAGAATTTGACGAAGATGAAGGTGTGTACTCCTGTATCGATGGTTCCGGCCAACCAGCTGCAGTAGCCGGTCATCCATGTCAATATCGATTAGGTAAAGACCTAGAAGAGGTGCCAGAAAATGACGGCAGGGAGTTTATGGATGTTGAAAAACTATATTTCAGATTTAATCGAGACGACCCCTCCTATCAGCGAGAACTATTAGCCCATGACGTTCTAAATAGTATTGGTGTCCCGACTTCGAGAGTTGCACATGCCAATGTTGAATTAGTCATCACAGGCGTCGGGGATCTGTACGGACGACCACTACCCCAAACCTATAATATGGGCGTTTTTCAAATGGTCGAACAAATTGACAAACCATTTGTTAAACGACTATTTGGTAAAAATGGGTTTTTATTCAAGGTTGGTGCATTGGGAGACTTAGCAGGTCCTGAAGAAGCCGATATAAATTGCATCGCCTACGAAGATTCAATTCAATATATTAATCCAAGTTTCTGTAATATTGGGGTCGAAAAATCTGATCCAGATTCTAGAGAGGAATGGTTGGGTACAGATAATTATCTGAATCCAGTATTTGTTAATTCTGATATCAATGAAATGGGTGGAGAGGTTTCTCAATTCCGCCCCTATAGACCAATTTATGATTTGAAGACCAAGAAAAAAAGCATCGTAGAGGGGCGAGCGTTACTTCAGGATTTCATCCAGTTTGTTCAGAGTAACCCGAGCGCCTCTAACCTGTCTGAGCGATTCGATATTCCAGGCTTTATAAAAGCTCAGGCGGCCGAAATAGTAATGGGTGCAGTCGACCACTATGTGCGTGTGGGCAATAATTATTATCTTTACCTAAATCCCACCACTGAGCGCTGGACCTATATAGTGACTGATTTTGATTTTGTCTTTAGAGATAACCATGACATGACCAACGGACCCATTGAAGGGTTTGAAGCATTTAGGGACATTATGGAGAGCTACGTATTCCCATCTCTAGGAAAAGTCAGTTGGGCCGGCCGAGTAGCTGGTGCCGTCGATCCTATTTTGTGGGACATCGTATTTTCTGACCAGGCAAATAAGGACATTCTTTATACTGAGATCCGATCACTTCTCGATCAGGTAGTAAACTGGGATCTGGTGAATAACAAATTATCCCTCAGAAATGGTTTAGTGAAAACCGCTATACAAACAATGGACGCAGGATTGAACGAAGGCTGCAAATGGATTTATAACCCCGCTGCCATAGACGCATCAGCAGAGACTGAGCTGTGTGATGACAATGATGTCTCGATCAAAACATTTATCGAAGCTAGAACCGCTACTCTCTTTCAAGAGTTGGAAGAAAATGGATTTTAATGCGCTTTTAGCCTGCAGTTTAGACTGCAGGCTAAAAGCGACTGGCTGGTATGGATCAAAGGACGCGGCCGATCACTATCTGCGAATATCTCTGTAATTCTGAATCAGTAGAACTAGGGGGATCAGCCTAAAAATAATCATGGCTAAGGATGGATAGTTTAAAATACTCATTGATGAAAATAAATAAAGTTCGAGATCGCCCCATATCAAACAACACACCAACACCAATGCAACGACGTTTACAGATCTAAAGTACATATTCTTATAAAACGACAACATATAAATGGAGCTTCCAAAAATCACCATAGCCCATCTAACTTTTAAGAGATCGCCTATCACATCTCCACTCAGTAATTTCTCATTTAAATGGGAGACCATATGGAACTCAGGAAACCTAGTTACGATCAGGGTCCTAACAGCCCAAAGCACAATAATAAGGATACATCTGATAAGAATTTTAGAACGAATGCTCTCCAAGTGGGTCACAGAAACCTCTCGATAAGGAAACAAGGCCCTCATCTCCTCTTCAGAAACTTCACCTCTCTCGCTCATACCTTTTACCTTCAAGCTCTTTAGCACCCATTTATGCGCTGTTTAAACTATCAATACAGTCAAGCATACTCTAGCAAAATGCAAAAATCATCTGCCAAAATACAGAATTGGATTACTCGGGGCTCGGCTTTAACTAATGGCTGCAAGCTGAGTATACTCACCCAAACGGATATCCTGAGCAATATTAGTCTGGCAACTATGCTCCTCTAACTAGCCAATATCATTGATACGAACTACGCCTAGGGCTATCTAACTGAGCTTTAAGTCTTACTCTATTTCAAGTAGTTGACTAACATTCAAATTATGAGCCTTAGCAATTTTAAATAACTGCCAAAGTGAGCTAATGGCGGTTGGGTCCTGTTCCATACGTTGATACTGGCGAACAGAGAGTTCATAGTCAGCCATATCTTCTTGCACAAAATCTCGATTTTTCCGCAACAGAAAAATTTTATCTCGAAGCTTTTTTTGCAGCTCGATAAATTCCTCATAATAAATTGAATCTGGATTTGGCCGTTGCATGATATCGTTAATTACCCTATCGAAGATTTATCACGAAGGTTGTCATATTCATTTTTTATCCGACACGTCTGGCTTGGCGCAGATTGCTAACTTATATAAATAAGATCCTTCCCTAGATTGACAATACAACCTTTAAACTATGTTTCTAGGCTTCCATTAAGCCACAGAGAATCGTGCAGTAATGCTCTAGGTGAGCAAATTTCATCAATATGCAATATTATTTTGTTGATATATATCATTTAAATGTGGATAAATTTTTATAATTCTTTTTAAGAAACAGCATGTAAGTTAGATATTTTAAATATATTTAAAAATATATTTTAAGCCGCCAGCGTGGGTGATTTTGTATATATCTAGACTTGAAGGTACACAGAAATTTAAATACTGGGAGTAGCTATAAACCGCCGCATGGCGCTACGCTCCATAGCAGTAGCGGCTCTTAGAGTTTTGACAACAGACATTAGTCAGCAAAAAGACGTCGCTGACTGACAATAGCAAGAATTTCTACAGGTAGACAGTTGACTATAATAATTTTAAAAAGTCATAAATTAACTCTAAATTTCACCAATACCTCGGTTATTAATCATTTTCATCTTGACCCTTGGCGACAAGGTTGGCATATTAGCCTCTATCAGGGGCGCCTAGTTTGGCTGAAAAAACCTTCCACCAAGGAGAACATTAGGGTGACTATTAACTATTTGATTGCAACACTCTGCTTGCATAGCCAACAAACAAAAACCTATTTATTTGTCCGCTCGTATCTCTTTTAGCATAGTCCAGTGAGCTAAGACGACTAGTGCCGAGCCACTTTGCATTGTCTGTTTCAAACGTACCGTCTGTGATCTATGCCGTGAGTACGTATCAGGCCAGTCTAGGGTTCCGCTTTAATTCAAGAAAAATACTATAAACGGAAGTTAACGATTTCGATTTACACAACCATAACCTGTGGTCCTTTGGTGCTGGGGCGTTAAGTAGCGGTAATTTCAAACGCCTTAGCACCGCTTTTTTTCCTCACCCCTGTTCGATTCGGCAGCCAAATTCCTCACCGGCATCCAATAACCACTGCGCTATATAGTCTGCAAAACTGCGCCTTATAATCAGATCATAGGAACCGTCGAACCTATTACTTATAATTGCAGAGGACTTAGCAAAGGAAGTTTGAACTACTCGGCCAGCATTTGAGGTAGCCGCATCCCAGGCCTCAAGATCATAGACAGTTGATTTTTTAAGCACAGTTGCGACACCGGTTCCGCGTAAGTTAATACAGGTCTGGCCCCCACTTACATCAACGATAGCCATATGTCCTTTAAGGGCTTTGCGTAAAGCTAACTCTATTATGTGAGACTGACCACCAACCTCTATAATCATCCATTCATCGGGGCCGAGCCAATAAATACTGATATTGTTCTGTTGATGGTAGGTACATACCTTTAGCGGTAATTCAACACCTAGCGTATCGGAGACGGCGCTACAAAACACGGCATCCCTACTATCACCGCGCAAGATAAGGTGGGCACTTAGAGGTGCTTCTTTCACCACCACACCACATTCAGTCTCGGCATTTAATAGTCCTCCATTGCTGAGGCCTTTGTTAAATGAGGACAAAAAATGCCACAGCGGTGTTTCTTGCTTAATCTCATTAGACATGGTGACGCTCTCCTGTCGGGTCATAAAAGACGGAACTGACAATTTCTGACGTAATGATACTGCCATCGGCCAAGGGGCAATAAACTAGATTTCCTATTCTGTCATGGCCGCCTTTGACCACTGCAAGGGCTATGGAATACCCCAGATTGGCACTGTAATAACTTGAGGTAACATGGCCCTGCATAGACATAGGTATCTTCTGTTTAGGGTCAAATACAATCTGAGCGCCCTCTGGCAGGATGTCCGTTTTGTTTAGGGGCTTTAAGCCAACTAGTTGCTTGCGATCAGCCCGAATAGTATCACTGCGCTGTAAAGATCGTTTGCCTATGAAACTGAAGCCCTTGTTTTTACCTACCACCCAGTCCATATTCATATCAGCCGGTGTCATTGAACCATCGGTGTCTTGACCGACTATGATAAAGCCCTTTTCAGCTCGCAGGACGTGCATTGTTTCAGTACCATAGGGAGTGATATTAAATTCTTCCCCCGCAGCGACAAGAGCCTCCCATACATGCCGACCATAGTGGGCGGGCACATTTACTTCGTAGGAGAGTTCTCCAGTAAAGCTGATACGGAATACTCGGGCCCTAACGCCAGCAACTGTGCCATTGCGCCAATCCATGAATGGGAAGGCTTCTTTAGACAGATCAATATCATTACAAACCTTAGCAATAACCTTGCGGGCATTGGGGCCTGTAACCGTTGCGGTGGTCCAGTGATCAGTTACCGATGAGAAGTACACTTGCAACTCTGGCCATTCGGTTTGCTGCCAAAGTTCCAGCCATGCCAAAACCCCGGCTGCGCCGCCAGTAGTGGTGAACATAAGATAGTGGTTATCTCCCAAACAGGCGCAGACACCATCATCAAAAATCATTCCATCCTCTTTTAGCATCACGCCATAACGACATTTCCCTGGGGCTAACTTAAGGTATGAATTGGTATACATGCGCGTGATAAACTCGGCGGCATCAGGGCCCTGAATATCAATTTTACCCAGTGTGCTGGCATCTAAAATACCCACACTATTTCGCACGGCTAAACCCTCACGATCGACCGCCTGTTGCATGGTTTCACCCTGCTGGGGGAAATACCAGGGTCGCTTCCACTGACCAACATCTTCAAACTTAGCGCCCTGTTCTTGATGCCAACGATGCACGGCCGTATAACGCTCGGGATCAAATAGGTTATTCACATCGCGGCCAGCAATAGCACCGAAAGTAGTCGGGGTATAAGAGGGCCTAAAAATAGTGGTCCCAGTCTCGGCAATACTTTGATTCAGGGCATTAGCCAAAATTGCCATGCCATTAATATTACCCAACTTACCCTGATCAGTACCAAAACCCAGTGCCGTGTAACGCTTTACATGCTCAACAGACTCAAATCCCTCACGCACTGCCAGTTCGATACCACTGGCACTAACATCTAACTGGAAATCTACAAATTGACTGGGAGCGCGGCTGGTAGTTTTAGTATGCGGCACCAAAAATAAAGCTTGCTGCGGCTGCTCCGCGTATTCATCAACTGCAGTGGCTGGGAACTGCAGGCTACCATCACCGTGACCGCTCAACATGGCCGCTTGGGCACCTGCACTGGCGCCCTCCGATAAGCAACCGATCAAGTTAAAGGTTCCTCTACAGGCACCTGCAGAGCGCTCCTGCTGTTTAGAATTTCCAGGCCTAAAACCTACAATATCCTCATCCCATTGGGGCTTAGCACCTGTGTGTGAACTGAGGTGAACTGCAGGGCTCCAGCCTCCTGAACAGGCAATCAGATCACAGGTCAAACGTCGAACTGCACCGGTTAGCTGGGTGCCAGCTTCATTGATTGGTGCAATCAGTGCGCGCTTCACTCGGGTTCTGCCATGGGCTTCAATGACCCCATGACCGGCGATTACCTCTATACCCAACGCTTTTACTGCATCTACAATATCTCCGCTGGGATTACTACGAGTATCTACCAAGGCTACTATCTCACGCCCAGTCTGATGCCAGTCTAGGGCAGTCTGATAGGCGTTGTCATTGGTGGTGAAAACCACCATCTTATTACCTGGTGCAACGCCATAACGATTGACATAGGTAGAGACTGAGGAGGCCAACATCACGCCGGGAATATCATTGTGGGCAAATACCAAGGGTCGCTCAAGGGCTCCTGTTGCCAGCACCACTTGGGCCGCTCGCACTCTGTGTAACCGCTGGCGCACCCCGTTGGCAGCCGTGAGCCCCAGATGGTCTGTACGACGCTCTAAAATGGCTAAAAAATTGTGGTCGTAATAGCCAAATACCGTGCTGCGTGGCAACATCTGAACATTGCTAAAAGCCTTAAGCTCCGACACTAGACTGGCAATCCAAAGAGGCGCAGTTAGGCCGTCCAACTGCTGTGTAGACGCTAACAGGCTACCACCAAATTGTGACTGTTCATCGGCTATAATAACTCTTGCACCCGTGCGCGCAGCTTCTCTAGCTGCAACTAGCCCTGCAGGTCCGGCTCCAACCACTAACACATCACAGTGCTGATTTAGCTTGTCATAACTATCTGGATCTGCCTCAACAGGGGTTGCACCCAAACCCGCGGCCTTACGGATAAAGTGCTCATAAGTCATCCATAGTTTTTGCGGATACATAAATGTTTTGTAATAAAACCCAGGCGGCATCAAACGGCCAAACGCGCCTATCAGCCCCATCAGATCGAAGTTAACACTAGGCCAACCATTGACACTGTATGCCTCCAGCCCCTGATAGAGTTCTACCTGGGTGGCTTTAAGATTGGGGACTGTCCCAGAGCCTGAGCCCAACTGAATAATCCCGTTGGGTTCTTCGGCTCCATGACCAAATATGCCCCTGGGGCGGGCATATTTAAAACTACGGCCTACAACATCAACTCCGTTAGCCAAAAGCGCAGACGCCAATGTATCAGTAGCTAGCCCTTTATAGCCCTTTCCGTTGAAGCTAAAGTCAATTGCTACACCGTTATGAGTGTCTAATCTATTCTGGCTCATGGATTATCTCCGGTGATCGTTGGCTGGGTACCGGTTTTATAGGTTTCCAAAATTTCATAGCTCAGGGTGTTACGTGTGACATTGAAATAACGGCGACAGCCCAAGGCGTGATACCACATCTCATGATGAATACCGCGCGGATTAGTTCGGAAAAACAAGTAGTCGCCCCACTCCTTATCATTTAAAGCTTCAGGCTCTAAGGGTCGCACGATATGAGCTTCTCCACCGTAGCTAAACTCTTCCTCTTCACGGTGCTCAAGGCAATGGGGACAATAGATTAATAACATATTTGTGCTCGTCTCTAGTGGGCTACACCGGCAGCGCCGTGTTCATCAATGAGTGCGCCAGTATTAAATCGATCAACGGTAAAAGCGGCGGCTAATGGATGGGGTCGATCATTGGCAACCGTATCTGCAAACACATAACCGGAACCTGGCGTAGCCTTGAAGCCGCCTGTTCCCCAGCCGCAGTTAAAGAACAGCCCCTGAACTGAAGTCTTGCTGATGATGGGACAGGCATCTGGACAGGTGTCTACAACTCCACCCCATTGGCGGTTCATTCTGACACGGCTGAACGCCGGAAATAATTCGCAAATAGCCTGGACGGTATGTTCTACCACGTTGAAAGAACCTCGCTGACCATAGCCGTTATAACTGTCTACACCAGCACCAATAACCAAATCACCTTTGTCAGACTGGCTAATGTAACCATGCACCGCGTTAGACATAACCACCGTGTCTAAGCAGGGTTTTACCGGCTCAGAAACCAGTGCTTGCAGAGGCCGCGACTCTACGGGCAATCGTAGGCCCGCCATTGCTGCGAGCACTCCAGAGTTACCCGCTGTTACACAGGCGACCTTGGACGCACCTATAAACCCATTGCTAGTTTCAACGCCGACAACAGCGCCATTTTTACGACGAATACCGATCACCTCAGTCTGCTGAATAAGATCGACACCCAATGCATCTGCGCCCCGCGCATAACCCCATGCAACAGCATCATGACGTGCTGTACCACCCCGAGGTTGCCACGAAGCGCCAAGAATTGGATAGCGGCTCTGCCGAGAAATATTAATTAATGGAGCTATCTGTTTAATCCTCTCAGGGCTTACCACTTCGCCGTCAATACCATTTAGACGATTGGCATTCACCCGGCGTTCAATATCCCGCATATCTTGCAAGTTGTGCCCCAAATTAAGCACGCCCCGCTGACTAAACATGACGTTGTAGTTTAACTCCTGGCTAAGCCCCTCCCATAATTTGAGCGATAGGTCATAGAGTTGCGCTGCTTCGTCCCACAGGTAGTTAGAGCGGATAATTGTAGTATTACGAGCTGTATTACCACCGCCCAGATAACCTTTTTCAATAACTGCAATATTGGTAATTCCATGCACTTTAGCCAGATAATAGGCTGTTGCCAGACCATGACCACCACCACCTACAATGATCACATCGTAGTCCTTTTTGGGAACCGGGCTACGCCACACTTTTTGCCAATTTTCATGGTAACTCAGTGCATTTTTTAGCAGGCTGAAGGCGGAATATTTTTTCATTGTCGTCACTCTACTCAATCGCGGTGTCAGGGCACTATTTGACCAATTTGACTCGTAACATCGATAGAATAAAACTGACAATCTGAGCATTAAAAAGCGACAAATGCTCGAAAATTCATCAATATGGCAGTTAAATTCAAGATAATGGGTGTATTTGTTGTATAAAAATGCCGTCAAATCTACACTGGCGGATCAGACTTCGTACTCAACCATTGGCCGTCAAGATGCCTAAAAAAGCCAGTAACAACAAAATATCAGCCAATTTATCAGTGGGGTTTGTGCTGATGCCAAGTTTTACGCTACTGCCTTTTTCGGCCTTTGTTGACGCGCTGCGACTGGCCGCAGATGAGGGAGATCAAAGCCAACAGATAAATTGCCAGTGGACGGTAATGGGACCAAACCTAGCGCCCGTTTCATCCAGCTCTGGCGTGCAGGTAAAACCCTGGGAAACCTATCGAGATCCACAACAGTTTGACTATATTGTAGTGGTCGGTGGACTACTTACAGAAACATTGCACGGTAGCCAGCATGTGATTAATTACCTACAACAGGCAGATAGAGCCCATGTGCCGATTGTAGGCCTTTGCACAGGATCCTTTGCAATGATTAGAGCGGGCCTTATGCATCAGCGGCGTTGCTGTGTGAGCTGGTTTCACTACCGAGACCTCGCTGACCGCTACGCTGATGTTATCCCCGTAGCCGAACAGCTATTTGTTGATGATGGTGACCGTATTACCTGTGCTGGTGGCGCAGTGGCTGCAGATCTCGCGGCATACATTATTGAGCGCCATTTGGGACAGAGCTGGGCACGTAAGAGCCTGCGTATTTTGGTGATGGATAGCCCGCGACCGGCTAATGCCCCTCAACCTCAACCAGCGTCTGATTACCAGGTAAACAACAAGTGGGTTATACGAGCGCTGTTATTACTCGAACAAAATCTAAGTCGGCCCCTGTCAACCGATGAAATTGCTAATCGTCTCAGTATCTCTAAGCGTCAACTCGAGCGATTATTTATCAGTGAAACTGGCGATAGCTTACAAAAGTTTTACCGTAAAATTCGTTTAAATTACGGACTCTGGTTACTGCAAAATACTGAGCGCATGATTACCGATATAGCCCAGGAAACTGGCTTTGCTGACACCGCCCATTTCTCCCGTGCATTCCGTGCCGCCTTCAAAAAAAAACCCACTGAATATCGTGCCTAACCAGCTAGCCAACGCCCTTTTTTTTACCGCACCGCTCGGCGCTCATTACTCGGTGGCTTACCATATAGGTCGCTGTAACATTTACTGAAATGCGGCGCCGTAGAAAAGCCACAGCTAATGGCCACATCAATTACTGGAATAGAAGTCTGCAACAATAATAAGCGCGCTCGGGAGAGACGTAATTCTAAATAATATCTAGACGGTGCACAGTGTAAATATCGATTAAATAGACGCTCTAACTGACGCCTTGAGATACCTACGTAGTTGGCCACCTCATCTAGAGTAAGCGGCTCTTCAATGTTGCTTTCCATTAATGTCACCGCATCCACGAGCCGCGGCTGACTGGCACCAATAAGGTAATGAAGAGGCGCTCGCTGAGCATCTTTCTCCGTACGTACTCGATCACAGGCGAATTGTTCAGATATCTGTTGAACTAACTGATGACCATGAATACTGGCTATTAAATTCAACATCAGATCAATTGAACTAATACCGCCAGAGCAGGTATAACGATCTCGATCAATAGCGAAGAGGCTAGAGGATAGTTGTAATTTAGGAAATTCTTCGCGCATGCTTGCAAGATTTTCCCAGTGAATGGTACAGCGATATCCATCCAACAAACCGGCACAGGCGAGCACATAGCTACCAGTGCAAAGTCCGCCGAGCGCAGTCTTTATATTGGCAAAACTACGTAGGTATTCGAGTACTAATTTAGTGCAATAATTTTTGATATTGTAACCACCACAGACTAAGACCATGTTGACTGCTTCGGCCTGGTTCAGGGCGCTATCAATCTTTATTTCTAGGCCTGCACTGGACACTACAGGTTCACCATCAACACTGTAAATTGACCAACGATAAAGATCTCTTCCACTCAGACGATTCGCCATACGTAGCATACCTACAGCGTTGGAGAAGGTGCTCAGGGTATATTCAGGCATGAGTAAAAACCCCACATGAATTACTGCTATGGGATCCAATGAATCTTTTGTGATTTCATCTGACATTTTAGAATACCTCTTTTTCACAGCACTCTTATTGAGTGTCTTATTAAAAGTATAGATCAGTAGACTTATTTTTTAGAAGCCTTTTTTAATCATCAATGCAAGAGTTAACGTCGTCGACGTCTTTTACCATTACTAGGATCTGCCAACTTTTTGAAGGCAGGTCTTGTGACAACAGAAAACAAATTTGGGAAACAGTCCTTTTTATTTGGAAAGGCCATGGCATCAACAAAATAATCTTGAAATCTGGGCTCTAAAGCAGTTTCAATTTTCTCGATATTTTTTACCAGAGTTTCAATAACATCGCGCGACTGATTATTTAATAAAGCAATACGAGCGCCTGTACCAGCGGCATTGCCCGCTGATGAAACTTCCTCCAAAACACAGTCGGGAATCAAACCCAAGACCATGGCATGCTGCACATTGATATGGCTACCAAAAGCACCCGCCAATCGAATACGCTCGACTTTTTGTGTGCCCATATGATCCATCAGTAACTTTACGCCAGCATAGAGAGCGGCTTTAGCTAACTGAATTTGACGAATATCATTTTGCGTAACCGCAATTGGCGCCTCATCACTGCTAGGGGTATGCAAGATATAAGACCAGGTACGATCATTTTGCAAGATTCTTGGAGTGCGTTTCACTAGGTCACCATCGACAACACCGTCAACGGTTACTAAGCCCGCCAGATACATCTCGGCAACTACTTCGATGATTCCAGAACCACATATACCAGTCACGCCATGGCTTTGAACAGCTCTATCAAAGCCCTCTTCATCCGACCAAAGATCGCAGCCAATTACTTTAAAGCGCGGTTCCAAGGTATCGGGGCAAATACGCACCCGCTCGATTGCTCCAGCAGCAGCGCGCTGACCACAACTAATTTGTGCGCCCTCAAAAGCTGGGCCGGTAGGACTCGAGCACGCCAACAACCGGTCGCGATTACCTAGTACAATTTCTGCATTAGTACCCACATCTACTAGCAATGTCATTTTGTCCTGATTCTGCGGTTCCTCAGATAGAATCATACCTGCAGTATCTGCCCCTACATGACCAGCAATGCAAGGCAGTATATAAATTAAGCCACCCTCATTGATGTTCAGATCTAACTCAGCAGCTGGCATTTCCACTGCCGCATCTGTGGTCAGCGCAAAGGGCGCACCACCTAGTTCTACCGGACTGATACCCAACAAAATATGGTGCATAATTGGATTTGCTACTAAGGACACTTCAAGAATATCCTCAACGTTTGCGTCAACTGCTGCTGTTACTTCCACAAACAAGCTATTTAGCGCCTCGCGGATCACCAGCGTCATCTCTTCGGATCCTTCCGGATGCATCATAACGTAGGAGACACGACTCATTAAATCCTCACCAAAGCGAATTTGGGGATTCATCTGACTGGCTGTGGATATTACTTCGCCCGTGGATAGGTCACAAAGATGAGCGGCAATAGTGGTTGAACCCACATCAATTGCGACCCCATAGGCCTTATCTCTAAAACCTGGCCAATGGGCAATAATACGCTGGTTTTTATGCACAGCTACGGTAATACCGCGTTTGCCCTCGGCTAAGACTGGCTGCAGAGTTTTGAGTAAATTATTGTTACAGGTTAAATTGGACAACTGCCATTCCTGCTCTAACCCATCCATTAGCCGCTGCAAATCTCCCTTGGGCACATGCATATCAGCTTCTTCTACCTGCACATAATACAGTCTGGTCGAAGGATCTAGGCTGATATCTTTATACTCGGCATCTTTGCGCACGATCTGTCGATGCACCTGGCTCTCTGGCGGTACATCTATAACCACATCGTCGAGCAGCAGGGTATGGCAACTGAGTCGTCGACCATTAGCTAATGGAGCTTTGCGTTCGCCATATTTAATTTCGGTGGCACACACCTCGGATAGATGGCTACTATGTGAGTCAATCTGATGTTTGGCAAAGGAACCTTCAGCGCAGACTATCTGACATCGGCCACACAGGCCGCGACCACCGCAGACTGAGTCAATATCTACACCCAGCACCCGCGCCGCATGCAACAGGGGAGTATTGACCGGAAAACTGCCACGCCGACCAGAGGGGGTAAAGACTACTTTGACCATATCTTGCAAAGTCTACTAGCCTCGCCTTCTACGGCCACCGCGAGCGCGCCCCTCGCCTTCAGCAACAGGCTCACGATAGGCTTTTATCCAGTTGCTACAATCGGGGTCATGGCCCATCATTACATCTCCGCCTCTAACCGCTGCCATCACCTCTGCGTGGAGCGGGCTCGTAATAGCAGAGGTCATTCCAGCGCCCATGGCCATGGTTAAAAATGCGCTATTAATACCATTGCGATTGGGTAGACCAAAGCTCACATTGGAAGCGCCACAGGTGGTATTAACTTTTAGCTCTTCTCGCAGGCGGCGCACCACATGCATCACCTGAAGCCCAGCTGTGTTAATGGCTCCTATGGGCATTACCAGGGGATCCACAATGACATCGCTGTAATGAATACCATAATCTGCGGCCCGCTCGACGATCTTTTTAGCGACTGCAAAACGCTCATTCGGATCTTCTGAAATACCTGTCTCATCATTAGAGATTGCAACAACCGAGGCACCGTACTTGGCTACCAAGGGGAGCACTCGCTCCAGCACTTCGTCCTCGCCGGTCACAGAGTTGACCAAAGCCTTACCCTGATAAACAGATAAACCTGCCTCAAGTGCTTCAATAATTGAAGAGTCAATGCTCAGGGGAGCATCTGTTATTGACTGCACTAGGGTAATGGCCTCGGCGAGAATACGTGGTTCGTCGGCTAGAGGAATCCCGGCATTAACATCCAGCATCTGGGCGCCAGCAGCAACCTGCGCTAGGGCATCGGCCTCAACACGGCTGTAATCCCCCACCTTCATCTCTTCGGCCAGAATTTTACGGCCTGTAGGGTTAATGCGCTCACCAATAATAACAAAGGGCTGGTCAAAGCCTATTTTGACTTCTTTGGTGGCGGAGCTAATAGTTGTGATGGTCATGCTGTTCTCCAGAATTTAACGAGTCGGATGCCAGGGAGTTCTATCGCCCAGCACCTTTGTTTTTTCTACTATTTCCGCGATTCGCTCTTCCTGGCGATAGGCCATAATATGCACTCCGCTGGCCCCTTCTATTTCACGAATTTCATTTACCATGTCGATGCAGATATTAACGCCTTCCTGCTTCTGATCCTGCGCACCCGCTAAACGCTTAATAATAGCATCAGGAATATGCACCCCCGCCACATTATTACGAATCCACTGTGCAGATTTAGCCGAAGCCAGTGGACCAACTCCAGGTAAAATAAATACTTTCTCATGCAAACCCATATCGCGCACTTTTGACATATAGTCTTTCAACATCTCAATATCAAAACAGTATTGGGTCTGCACAAACTGAGCACCGGCGGCGACTTTTTTCGCTAAACGAAGGGGCCGATAATCAAACGGTGGTGCAAAAGGATTAGCTGCCGCCCCTAAAAATATTTGCGGTGGCAAACTGAGTTTGCGACCACTGAGAAACTGACTATCATCGCGCATACCACGCAACATCTGCAGACTCGTCATGCAGTCCATATCAAAAACTGGCTTGGCTTCCGGATGGTCTCCGCTCTGCACACCATCGCCAGTTAAACAGAGAATATTGGACACGCCCATGGCAGAGGCACCAAGCACATCACCCTGCATCGCTATGCGGTTTCTATCCCGGGAGGAGATTTGCATAATCATTGAATAGCCACATCGCGTCAGAAGTGCGCACATACCTACACTGGACATATGACAGTTAGCGCCCGAGCCATCAGTGGCATTAATGGCATCCACATAGCCATCAAAAAGAGCGGCTCTTGCATAGACTTCCTGAGGGTCGGCAGAATCTGGGGGTGCTATTTCAGCTGTCACAGCAAACTGTCCAGCCCGCAACACGCGCTCAAAGCGACCGGGCGAGGAATGGCCGGGTAATATGGGCAGGTTCTCTCCTATTGCGGGCTCATCATCAAAGATCATTTATCCACTCCCAGTCTTTTTCGCACCGCGCGTAACCAGGCGCTGGTCCCCTTAAGTCTGACATCGACTGGAGCCTGAATAATCTGGATAGTAGATTCAGGATTGCCCATACGTTTGCTACCTTCCCATGACGTCACCCAAACACATACCATACTCGGATCCACCTCACAGTGGCCATTAGCTCTAACGCCTCCACAGGGACCATTGCGTAGAGTCTTGGGGCAGTTCATAGGACAGGCCATTCCTGTCTCTCCCAAAGTGCACTGGCCACAGGATTTTGAGTCAAACAAAAACCCCTTCACCAACGATTCGACTCCAGCGAATCCGCGATCTAAGCGTTGGTACCCCAGAGGTTTCAACAGCGGATACAAGGTTGCCAGACAGGTTTCTAAGCCCCTATAGAGCCAGCTCAACCAGCGGGCATTATTGACCGACCAATAACGCACGATTTTCACGATGACTGCACCGCAATGCCTTTGCTGGCAATAAGTGCAGCAATATCCGCATTGGAATAGGAGGCCTCGATAGCATCGGCAAATTGCTGAGCAAGATCCTGCGGCGTTAGCTCGCTATCGCTCTTACCGTTAGGCGTAACTTCAATTGTTGTGGTGATACGACGCCAGTCCTCAAGATATTCATCACTGCCGCCTTTTCCTGCACGCATAGCCGCACGGTCAATAGCTGCCTGAAAGCGATGGCTAAGCATGGTCTTGCCGCGCACGCGACCACTTTTGACCAGCACCTGTGCCGGAATATCGCGCCAAAAAACTTCAATTTTTTGCATAGGATTACCACCTATCTCAATTTTAAAACTTGCTGTTTTAGGGTAGTTTCTAAATCGCCATAGCCGCTGTACTCATGGCGAAAGCCAAGGCCCAAAAATTTTGCTGCTGCTTTAGCCTTGGGTACTAATTCAGAATCCACTCGCTGAGATAGATAAACCACTAATTTATAATTAGCGAAATACTGTTCTCTCAACTCTGGAAATTTATCGAGTTTTAAGCCTCTTACTACTAGCCGCTCAAAGTGCTCAACTAAAAAGTCTGTGAGGTAAAAAGTCCCCAACTCTTGATTGGCGAGATCATTAAACCTCTGCTCTCCTGCATAAAACGAGTAACAGTGAGCACCGGGTAATCGTTCGATTTTTTTATTACCGGCTTGCCACTCCTGCTCAATAATTCGATCGATCTCACCACCAGTACCACAGTCACCATAACCGATAAAAACATGCTGATACTGACCGCGATTTTTTTCTAGTGTTGCGCGTAACTTCTGCGGAATCAGTTTCGGTCTGTTATGCAATTCGGCATCCAGACATTGCACTTCTATCTGGCCCCAGCCACTTTGTTTTTGCAACCAAACAATCTCATGGGCCAACGCACCGCAAGCAATCACTAATAATTTTGCTTGGGGCGCTGTTTTTAACATCAGGCCGTCTCTAGCAATCTTCGCTCAGACACTAATCGAATAGCCGTGGTTGCTGCATCCGCAGCATCACGGCAATAGGCATCAGCACCTACGGCATCACCAAACTCTTGGTTCAGCGGCGCGCCACCAACCATGACAATATACTTATCCCGAAGGCCCTGATCCTTAAGCGCATCAATCACCACTTTCATATAAGGCATGGTAGTAGTCAGTAGCGCAGACATACCAAGAATATCTGGCTGGTGACGTTCCAACGTCGCTATGTAGTCTTCAACTGAGTTATTGATACCCATATCGTGAACCTCAAAGCCAGCACCTTCCATCATCATAGCCACAAGATTTTTGCCTATATCGTGGATATCTCCTTTCACCGTGCCTATAACCATGGTACCCACAGGCTTAGCTCCAGTCTCGGCCAGTAGCGGCTTTAAGATGGCCATGCCACCTTTCATTGCGTTTGCCGCTAACAGCACCTCCGGCACAAACAGGATACCATCTCGAAAGTCGATTCCGACAACAGTCATTCCATCAACTAGTGCAACGGAGAGAACCTTCTCGGCAGTCCAGCCACGATCGAGAAGTATCTGCGTACCCTGCTCGATCTCTTCTTTTAAACCGTCATACAGATCATCATGCATTTGCAGAACTAGCTCATCATCAGATAATTCCGCTAGTACAATATCGTCTTCATCAGACATGGGATGTAGCCCTCAAGTAGGTGTAACTTAGTAATCTCTATCTTCAAATGAGCCTTTACGACGAGCCATAAAATCTAGCAATGCCTCATCAATCGATGGATCAATAGCGGGAGCCTGATACTCGTTAAGCATCTTTTTCCACAGCCCATTAGCTCGCTGGGCGCAATCCAATGAGCCGTCCACTTGCCACTGCTCATAGCTATTATTATCAGCGACTGTAGAGCGGTAAAATGCGGTCTCAAAGTTTTTCAAAGTATGAGCAGAGCCCAGGTAATGTTTACCTGGGCCCACTTCGCGCACTGCATCCAGCGCCTGACTATTTTCTGACATATCCATTCCGGTGAGCAGTACTTCAATCATGCTTGACTGATCACAATCCATAATAAACTTCTCGTAACCCATAGCCAGACCACCCTCTAACCATCCAGCGGTGTGGAGCATAAAGTTTACTCCTGCCAATGCGCTGGTTTGCAAGGTGTTGGCCGCTTCATAGGCCGCCTGAGCATCTGGTAACTTAGAACCTGTAAGCCCGCCACCACTTCTAAAGGGCACGCCTAACCGGCGCGCCAAAGCCGCCGCCACGTAGATAATCTGGCTGGGCTCTGGGGTACCAAAGGTTGGTGCACCTGTCGCCATTGATACGGCCGCGGCGAAGGTCCCAAAGATAACTGGAGCCCCTGGACGGCAAAGCTGCGTAAAGGCTATGCCTGCCATAGCTTCTGCCAAAATCTGTGTCACAGTGCCGGCAGGAGTCACCGGCGACATAGCCCCAGCAAGAATAAATGGTGAAATTACCGTAGCCTGATTATTGCGTGCATAAACCTTTAATGACCCCAGCATAGTGCCATCGTAGGTCATGGGCGAATTCACATTAATCAAACTAGTAAGTACGCAGTTTTGGTCTACAAAATCATCGCCAAACACCAGCTTGGCCATATCAACGGTATCCTGGGCACGCTCATGGTGAGTGACAGACCCCATCAGCGGCTTATCGCTGTATTTAAAGTGGCTATAGACCATATCGAAATGGCGCTTATTGACCGGTAGATCCACCGGCTCACAGATGGTTCCGCCAGAATGGTGCAGACCTGGGGCCATATAGGCTAGTTTTACAAAATTCTGAAAGTCTTCAATAGTTGCGTAGCGGCGTCCCTGATCAATATCATGGACAAAGGGTGAGCCATAGGCAGGTACTAAAACGGTGCGCTTGCCGCCAATTATTACATTGCGCTCTGGATTGCGTGCATGCTGAACAAATTCTTTGGGGGCGGTCGCCTGAATAAGTGATCGACATAAGCCCTGAGGGAAACGCACTCTAGTACCCTGTACATCTGCACCGGCGTCACTCCACATTTGAAGCGCTTCTGGGTCATCGAGAAAGTCGATACCAATTTCCTCCAGCAGAATATCAGCATTGGCCTCTATTATCTGTAGGCTTTCTTCGCTCAAATACTCGAAATAGGGAATCTTACGCTCGATAAATGGCACAGATTTCTGCACGTTATTTTGCCGCGCTGCTCGACGCCCTTCGCGGCCACCAGCCTCTCGCCCCGCTCTTCTTCGCTTCGTTACTTCAGTCATATTCTTCTTCCAGTTGAGAGCCCTCAGGCCTCGTTATACTCACATCAACAACGCGCGATATTGTTACCCTTTTGCCTAAAACGCATTTAACGTAACGACTCCAGGGTACCAGTCTACGCCGCTCCCAAAACCTAGGCTCTTAAACAACTATTGTCAGCATCAAACGGTGATTCTTCGATCACTGTGGCTCGGTAGCGATCACCGAGAATTTCTATTTCTAATTCTGTGCCTACGGCTCCATAGGCAGTTTTCACTAGACCCAGTGCCAAGGACTTGTTAGTGCGGAAACCGAAACCACCGGAGGTAGCTCGACCCACCAACTCGCCGTCCTTATAGAGGCCTTCAGATCCACGGGCATCTGCATCGATTACACCGTGCACTTCCATAGTGGCAAAACAATTATCGAAGCCTCTTTGTTGCCAAGCAATTAGCGCTTTTTGACCAACGAAGCCACTTTCTTTATCAAGCTTTACGAAACGATCTAGTCCAGATTCGAGCGCCGAGTACTCAATGGACATCTCACGCGGGATCAAACGATAGGATTTTTCAATGCGCATGCTATCCATCGCGCGAATGCCAAAAGGCTTAATGTCAAATTCGGCGCCAGCCTTCATCAGCTCGTCAAAGATATAATTTTGCATCTCAATGGGATGATGCAATTCCCACCCAAGCTCACCGACAAAGTTAACTCGCAACGCCTCTGCCTGGGCATAGCCTACATTGATAGATTTGCCTGTCAGCCATTTGAAACTATCATTAGATAGATCGGTATCTGTGAGCTTTTGGAGTACATCGCGAGACCTCGGCCCTGCGAGCACCAGCACTCCCATCTGCGTAGTGATCTTTTGCAGGTTAACGGAGCCATCGGTAGGTGCAAGTTTGGTCAGGTAATCCCAGTCGTGACGCTCTTGAGCGCCGGCAAATACAAGGTAATAGCTATTTCTAGCGCGCTTATAAATCGTAAATTCTGCCCGCACGCCACCATTTTTCGAAAGCATATGGCACAGGCCAATGCGCCCCACAGTCTTGGGTACATTATTGGCTACGATACTGTTTAACCAGGCTTCTGACCCATGACCAGTCACCGTGCATTTTGAAAATGCCGACATGTCCAGAACTCCAACATGCTCATTGACATGGCGGCACTCCTGCCCTACAAACTCAAAATAGTTAGAGCGCCGAAAAGAGTTCTTTTCAACAATACGGCCATCATCCAAAGCCTTAGAGTGGTTTTTATTCCACAGGGTATCTGGCTTGTCGAGATCATCTTCAGATAGAGAATATCCTGGAGGAGCAAACCAGTTAGGCCGCTCCCAACCATAGACAGAACCAAAAACGGCACCTAAATCTTTCATGCGGTCGTAGCAAGGGGCGGTCTTTAACGGCCGGGCTGCGCCTCGCTCCTCATCGGGATAATGGTTCTTAAACACATGATCGTAGGCTTCCTCGTTTTTGCTACGCAGATAACCGCGCGTAGCATAGGGCCCAAAGCGCCTTGGATCGACGCCCATCATGTCTACTGTAGGCTCTCCATCAACAATCCATTCCGCTAGCTGCCAACCAGCGCCACCGGCAGCGGTGATTCCAAAACTATGACCCTCATTGAGCCAGAAGTTTTTCAAACCCCAAGCTGGACCAACAATTGGGTTCCCATCTGGTGTGTAGGCAATAGCACCGTTGTAAACCGTCTTTACGCCCACCTCAGCAAAAGCAGGCACCCTGTTGATACAGGCTTCGATATGAGGCATCAAACGATCGAGATCACCGTTAAATAGCTCGTATTCTGACTGATCGCTGGGACCATCCACATAGCAGCAGGGCGCATTTTCTTCGTAGGGCCCAAGAATAAAGCCACCAGCTTCCTCACGCAGGTAATACCCTGCATCTGACTCTCGCAGTACGGCCTGCTCTGGCAGCCCCGCAGCCTTGCGAGCAATAACATCTGGGTGCGGGTCAGTCACAATATACTGATGCTCAACTGGAATAACCGGAAGATCTAAGCCGACCATTGCACCTGTTTTGCGAGCGAAATTACCGGTGCAGGAAACCACATGTTCACAGTGAATGTCACCTTTATCGGTCTTAACAATCCAGCTTTCATCTGGCTGCTGTTCAATATCTAAAACTGTTGTATTGCGATAAATTTCTGCGCCTCGCCCACGAGCGCCCTTTGCCAGCGCCTGAGTAAGATCGGCGGGCTGAATATAACCGTCGTCAGGATGCTGTATGGCACCAATAATGCCTTCAATATTAGCCATGGGCCAGGCTTCTAACACTTGCTCTGGCGTTAAAAACTTAACATCGACCCCAACGGTCTGAGCGACACCGGAGTAGTACTTATATTCGTCCATGCGATCCTGATTAGCCGCGAGACGGATATTCGAAACCACACTAAAGCCAACATTTTGTTCAGTCTCAGCTTCAAGTTCATGGTAAAAATTCACTGAATACTGATGCAATTTTCCCACTGAGTAACTCATATTGAACAGCGGCAAAAGCCCTGCAGCGTGCCATGTGGATCCCGAGGTCAACTCTTTGCGTTCCACTAAAACCACGTCTGTCCAGCCTTTTTTAGCAAGATGGTAGAGGGTACTAACTCCAACCACGCCACCGCCTACTACCACTACTTTTGCAGTTGTTTTCATACCTATCTCTCAGTGCCTAGTCTTAATGTTTACTTGCGGCAGTGTAACCGCCAATTCTGAACGGCTAAGACGCAATTACGACAGCCGCATATCATCTAGCGCCATTGCCGCAATCCCATGTATAACGCGGCCTAGAGTCGTTTTTAGAACAGCATAAGCCGGTCTCAGACACCCAATTTTATAGTCATTTAACGAAGATATCGGGATTCAAATTCCGATCATTAGAAGTATCTTAACTACCGGTAGTTTTCCCAACAAAGGAGCTCCTCTCCATGAGTGATATTGAAATAGCGCGCAGTGCTAGTACTCAGCCGATTACAGACATTGCCGCAAAACTTAACATTCCGGAAGCGGCAGTGATTCCCTACGGGAGAACCAAAGCTAAAATCGATGCAGACCATCTTGCCTCATTGAACGACAAACCCGATGGCAAGTTGATTTTAGTAACTGCCATTACCCCCACTCCAGCAGGTGAGGGCAAAACTACGACCTCTGTAGGCCTTACTGATGGTCTTAATCGCATTGGCAAAAATGCTTTGGTTTGCCTGCGTGAACCAAGCCTGGGGCCCTGTTTTGGTATGAAAGGCGGCGCCGCTGGGGGTGGCTATGCTCAGGTAGTGCCGATGGACGATATCAATCTACACTTTACTGGCGACTTTCATGCCATTGGTGCGGCCCACAATCTGCTATCAGCATTGATCGACAACCATATTCACTGGGGCAATAGCCTTGAAATTGATGCTCGACGTATAACTTGGAAGCGTGTGGTGGATATGAATGACCGCGCCTTGCGAAGTATTAACTGCGGACTCGGTGGCCCAGGCAATGGCTTCCCTCGTCAAGAGGGCTATGATATTACTGTCGCCTCGGAAGTGATGGCTATATTCTGCCTGGCAACAGATCTAGACGATTTAAAGGCGCGACTTAATAAAATTGTTATAGGCTATACTCGGGACCTCAAACCGGTTCACGCCAGCGATATTCTTGGAACCGGTGCCATGACCGTTCTGCTTAAGGATGCTCTGGCTCCAAACCTGGTGCAGACCCTAGAGAACAATCCAGCCATTATTCATGGCGGCCCTTTTGCCAATATAGCCCACGGCTGTAACTCAGTAATAGCAACCAAGGCCGGCCTAAAAATGGCCGATTATGTGGTGACAGAAGCGGGCTTTGGCGCCGACCTCGGTGCCGAAAAATTCTTTGACATCAAGTGTCGCGCTGCGGATTTAAAGCCCGATGCGACAGTCATAGTGGCAACCACCCGAGCACTTAAGATGCACGGCGGCGTGAACAAAGAAGATTTAGACCAAGAGGACTTAGTCGCGCTGGAATTAGGCTGCTGTAATCTTGTTCGTCATATTGAAAATGTGAAGGCCTTTGGCGTTCCGGTAGTGGTTGGTATCAACCGCTTTTCGTCAGATACAGATGCTGAAGTAGCACTGATCAAAGAAATAGCATTGGCAAATGGTGTCAAGGCGGTGGACTGCACCCACTGGGCCGATGGTGGCGCTGGCACAGAGGAGCTGGCTCATGAAGTGGTAGCGCTTGTGGATGCTGGAAGTGCCAATTTCACACCACTTTATCCAGACAGCATGCCTATTTGGGAGAAGATAAAAACGGTTGCCACAAAACTTTATCGTGCGGATGATATTATCGCCGATCAGAAAATCCGCGATCAAATAAGCAACCTGCAAGATAATGGATATGGGCATTTCCCTGTTTGCATCGCTAAAACGCAGTACAGCTTCTCTACAGATCCCAATCTTAAGGGCGCCCCCTCCAATCATATGGTTGCCATTAGAGAGGTCCATTTGTCTGCCGGCGCAGGCTTTATCGTCGTGGTCTGTGGCGACATTATGACTATGCCTGGACTACCGCGTGTTCCCGCGGCTAACAATATCGATATAAATGCCAATCGCGAAATCGTAGGGCTGTTTTAAAAAGCGTACAAAATCTGTAAGCTAACTGCTTACAGATTTTGAGAGTCCATTGTGCCGAAGCCCCATAGCGACCCCGTTGCTGAGCTTGAAAAAAACGACTATCACGCCGATCACCTAGCACCGGACTCGGTCAGTATATTTAAGTGTCCCAGCTGCAACGCCACGCTATCGCTAAATAGCATAGACCCCAACAAGACCTTCGGTTGCGCTAGCAAGCATAGTTTTGATATGGCCAAAGACGGCTATTTAAATCTACTACTGGCACAACATAGGCGCAGTCGAAAGCCAGGGGATAGCGATGAGATGATTCGCAGTCGTCAGCGCTTTTTAAACGCTGGTTATTACCAACCATTGGCTGATACTGTTGTCAGCCACGTGCTCCAAACTGGCGATGATCAACAGGTCCTGGATATGGGCTGTGGTGAAGGCTACTATTTACAACAGCTACGTCAGGCATCTAGCAAGCTGGCACTGTGCGGCATTGATATTTCTAAAACCGCGGTGCGTCTAACCGCCAAACGAAAAATGGGCGCACAACTTGCCGTGGACAGCACCTTTAATCTGCCACTTCACAGCGACAGTATAGACACTGCAATTTCTGTTTTTTCGCCCATCAGTGTTACTGAAACTGCACGAGTATTGCGTTCGGGTGGGCAACTGATAATGGTAGGACCTGGCGCACGACATCTGGCGGGACTAACCGCACAGATCTATTCACAAAACATACCCCATCGGGGCAATAACATTGACAACAACCTTGAACTTTTCAAACTGAAAGACCAACTAGAGATCGCAGATACAATCTCAGTTGAGGGAACCGATATTCTCGATTTACTAAAAATGACCCCCTATTACTGGCATGCGCGAGCAGAGCAACAGAGTCAAATGAAAGAGTTAAAGATGCTACAAACAGAGATACATTTCACAATTAAGACCTACCAGCTCGCATAGACTTTGCATAGAATATCTCAGTGGGTTATCGCTGGGGAGCATACCCATAAACGTTTTACCCTGTCCCTGATTTGAACGAGCGCCGTTGCGCGTATTAGTCTCTGGGGCCATAGGCATAGACACCACCGAGTTCCAAAGCACGCCTGTAGGCAGGCCGAGCATGACAGCGGTCACGGAAACTAGCTAGATTAGGCAAGGCCTCTGGGGAGTATAATAAGGGGGCAATTTCGGCGATAAAGGAAATCTGGATATCCGCACCGGAGATTTTATTGTCCACCAACCAATCTACCCCGTCCAGTGCTTGATCTAGATAACCCAGATGCCTCTGCATTTCGTCATTAATTCTCACTTTAAGCTCAGCGCCGCCATCGGCTAATCTTGAGGTATACAGTTTGAGCATTAACGGCAGGGCGGCACTCCCCTCTGCATAGTGTAACCATTGTAAATATTGCTCGTGCTGATCTGTTCCAGCCTCAGGTATAAGGGTACGATCAGCATCATAGTGACGCAAAATAAAATCGATAATGGCGCCTGACTCGATAATGGTTTGACTACCTTGTGTGATCACTGGTGACTTACCCAACACATGAATAGCTTCCAACTCTGGTGGCGCCAGATTAGTCTGAGTATCGCGCTGATAACATTTAATCTGATACTCAGCATTGAGTTCTTCCAGAAGCCAAAGAATGCGCTGAGAGCGAGAGTTATTCAAATGATGAACAGTTAGCATGGGCATAATGTCCTGTTATTTTGATTGTTACTATGGCCTCTGGCGACCTAAGATATAAACGTAGAACTCAGTCTTCCTCGATCAAATAGTCCCTTACAATATTAAAAACCTGTGGCTGAGAAATCATTGATGGCAATCGGCCTAAAGCGACTTTATTGGCCATTAGCGGCACAGATACACCAGTATGTTCCTCGGTAAAAAAGTCTGAGGTCCCATAGTTCACTGCCATGATATTGCCCTGGGGTGTAATGATTCGAGATAGACGCCCCGGCCGATAAATAGGATATGGACTCGAAGCAAACAAAGAAGCGTCAGGTACTATCTGTGCAGCATGGCCATGGTCAGCAGTCACCAGAATTAAGGTGTCTGGGTGTTTCTGAGCATAATTCATTGCGCTGTCTAGCGCATCGTTCAATTGTTGTAACTCGCCAATGCTACCACAGGTTTTACGATAGTGAGCCTGCTTATCGATTGATGCAGATTCAACCATAAGAAAAAAATCACCATCATCTGAATCCAGTATCGACAATGCTTTTTCAGTCATCTGCTGTAGCGTTGGCTGGCCGGCAAATTCTGGATTATCTTCACAGCGCATAGGCTCGGGGTCAATTGCTTCCCCCAGAGCCCAGTGAATCAAACCGGGCCATGTCATCTCAGATTGCTCAGCTGCACGGTCGTCTTCACCACGCCATATGACCGGCATGGTACTGGATGAAAAGAGCCCCAAGAGCTTGCCCTGCTCAATGCTATTGAGCTGTTCTAGATCCAGGGCCAGTTGATAGCCAGCTTGCTCCGCCAGGGAAATAACCTCATCACCGCCGCCTTCAGAAGCCAGGGTAAAATGCTTTAAACCACCCCCCAGCATCAGATCTACCCCTGAGGTAACTAGCTGCTCCGCAATCGAACCTTTGCCGCCATTACTTTTAAGATCCGCTGAACAATCGACAAAAAACCTAGGATAAAACTCAGCGTTGACCATCATCTCTGGGTTCTGGCAGCCGCGACTATTGGTATGCGCATAAAATGCAGCTGGTGTGGCATCGGTGATACTAGCGGTAGTAACAAGCCCGGTTCTGATATCATGCTGTTGCGCTAGTTCAATGATATTAGCCACATCCTCATCAGTGCCTGCAGTGGTGCCAATGCGCCCCCTACTGGTCACGACTCCCGAGGCCATTGATGTTGCACTATTCGCCGAATCCGCCACATAGACAGGCTGACTAGGATCTTTATCAGAAACAGTGAGCACCTGAACATTACTTCTCACAGGCAGTTTATCAACACTGAGCATGCCTCTGGTGCCCACTAAATAATTGCGCGCGATGCTAATCTGTTGATCATCCATACCATCGCCAATAATCAAAACAACATTGCCAGCAAATACCGGGGCTGTAATAGACAGGGCAATTAGCAGAGCTAATGTTTTCGACATTTTTAATCTGAAATTTTTCATTGCATGCGATCGGTTCGCCGGTCATTGTTTCATTAAAAGGTTCTTTATATGGAAAGAACCCAAACTTTTGTGGTTGCAACCACCGTTACTAGATTGAGCATATTACCCAGTAACTCTTTTTTAGCCTATTAAGCGTTTTTACCTTTGTCCAGTTGTGCTAATCTGAAGCAAATACTCTTCAAGAATTGATCATTTCCCATCTATGTCCACTGCACAGTTCGAATTTTTACAACGCAATCAGCTAACCGAAAGCTATCTTGAGCAGGCGCAAAAAAACTATAAGTCTCTACTGGAAAATTTTTCCGAGCAACACCATAGGGGATCTTCAACAACTCGCATTATTGCCATTAATGGCTCTCAGGGGTCCGGAAAGTCAACCCTGGCCGACTATCTGTGCACAGTAATTTCCGAACGGCACAATATATCGACCCTAGCCCTTTCTTTGGATGATTTTTATCTTACTAAAACTGAGCGACTTAAACTAGCCTTGGATGTGCACCCATTGCTGGCAACTCGAGGTGTTCCAGGAACTCATGATATAGATCTCGCTATAGATACCATCAAGAGTTTGGTGGCGGCAGAATCTCCAACCCTAGTCACAAGGTTCGATAAAAGTATTGATGACAGAATGCCCGCAAAACACTGTCAAACAGTCAGCGGCCCCTTGGGCTTGATAGTTCTGGAAGGCTGGTGCATGGGCGCTCGCGCTCAAAATAAGACTGCATTGAGCACTCCAATTAATCAGCTAGAAAAGAGTAGTGATAAAAATGCAGTGTGGCGCAACTATGTCAACAGGGCTCTGGCTGGAGACTATCAGAAACTGTTTAATTTGGCTGACACCTTATGCATGTTGCGTGCTCCATCCTTCGATACCATTTATCAATGGCGACTTGAGCAGGAGAGTAAAATGGCTAGGCCATTAATGAATGAAGCTGAAATATTAGCATTCATCCAGCACTACCAGCGCATTACTGAGCACTGCTTAGAGGAACTGCCTAGCCGTGTTGACTACCTCTTTCAACTAGATGAACATCGGCAGATTATTGAGCCTGCGGAGCGCTCTCATTAAAGTGGCTAACCACCCGCAATAACTGGCGGCAGGTTATCTGTCCAACTAACCTACCATGATCAAGAACAGGGCGACGGCGATGTCCCTTACCCAGCATATCGGTTGCCACATCGACTAGGTCTGCATGAATATCGCAATAATCTACATCCACCGACATATATTCCCTTACCTTACCCACATCGCCATCATCATTATAGGTGGCGCCAAGAATTGCCCGCAGGCAATCGAGCTCTGACAGCACACCTACTAGAAGCCCACTCCCATCCACGACGCAGATACCGGAAACTTTGTGCTCGTGAATAAGCTCAATGGCTGCAAACACATCTTCATCTAGTAAGATTTTAACTGGATCGTGAAGCATATAATCACTCAGATCAACTGAACGTAACATAGGCTACTCCTGCTCTTATTTGGGTTAGAAACTTTTTCTACCATTAGAGCTGACCCGCAAATTCAATAAATGGTTGTGGCCAGCTGCCAAGCAATAGTACCAATATTAATAGGAGTATCGCCAACACATCTTGGGCGACTGACGATGCACTACATTGACCTTTTGTCGCTGTACCAGCAGACATAGTCATGGCAAAAACAATACGCAGATAATAGTAAATGGCGATTGCACTACCAATTATTAAGGATCCGAGTAACCACCATAGCTGCGACTGGATACCTACACTGATGATATAGAATTTACCGAAAAATCCTGCCGTAAGAGGTATACCGGCAAAAGATAACATCGCAACTGTAAGACTCGATGCTTGGATACCCCTACGCCAGAACAACCCGTCAAAGGCTGCTATTTGATTTTTACTTTCATCTTCACCAGCTATACAGGCAATAACCGCAAAAGCAGCTAAAGTCGTAAGTATATATGCGGTTAAATAGAATGTAATTGCCTGCCGAATTAAGGTCGCCTCTGCGCTCTCGTGAGCTAAGGCGATCAATACCACCAGCAGATAACCAAAATGAGCAATAGATGAATAAGCTAATAGGCGTTTAATATTTTCCTGTTTAAGGGCCAGCCAGTTACCCACTAGCATCGAGGCAATGGCAACGGCCGCTAGAGCAGTCATTAATGAATGGTATTCATACAGCTGGCCCTCGACAAAAAAACGGGTTAACGCAACGAATACAGCTCCTTTAGAGATTGTAGCTAAAAAGCCAGTCACCGGCGTGGGAGCCCCTTCATAGACATCTGGTGTCCACATATGAAATGGTACGACCGACAATTTAAAACCTATACCAGCTACCACCATCGCTGTTCCCGACATCAGTATCAGGGGGTTTTGCTGATAGGCCAGTATAGCCTTAAGACCTATACCCCCATAGCTAAGATCCCCTGTCGTTGCGTACAGCAATGCAAAGCCATACAGCAACATGGCCGATGCGCAGGCTGATAGCACCAAATATTTGATCGCCGCCTCAAGGGATAGCTGGCCTTTCTCTGGGAAGGCTATCATGGCATAGAGCGCAACACCCATTAGCTCCATTCCCAATAGTAATGACACCATATGACTAGACTGAATCAGTACCACCGCCCCTAGTACCGACAACACGAGCAGTAGATAAAATTCCTCTTTGCGCTCGCCTTCAGTAGAGAAGGTATCACGGGATAAAATCAAAGTTATCAGCGCGGCTGTTACAATGAGCGTAGTAAAAAAAAGCCCCCAGTCATCTACAATTAACAGCGCGGTTACTGGCTGGGTAAAATCTCTAGCGTAGCCTGCACCCCACAGCGTGAGGAGTAGACCTAGGGCGGTAATAAACCAGGCAACCAACTGATCCCGTTTTATCGAGGCCTGTACCATCAATACCACTGCCGTTAGTGAGAGCATTAAAATTGGCATTAGTGCCATCAATAAATTTACAGTCATGGTGTCGTCTCCAGCAGGCTTTGCAACACTGGTTCAGCAAAGTCCAAAACAGGCTGAGGGTAAATACCTAAACCAACCAAAGCTACCATCATTACTGCCATGGTCAGCATCTCTCGACCACCAAAATCGACTAGCCCATGATCGGCGAGTTTAGGATTCAGGTCACCTTGGAAAGAGCGCTGCATGAGTAATAATGAATAGGCGGCTCCCGTAATTAGACCAAGGGCTGCTATAACCGCCATCCAGGGATCAACCTTAAAAAGACCTAGCAGCACTAAAAACTCGGCGACAAAGTTACCTAAGCCAGGCAGTCCCAGTGAGGCAACCACAAAGAACATTGCCACCGCACCCATACGTGGCATGAAGTGCCAAAGGCCACCCATCTCACGCATATCTCTGGTGTGCAGACGCTCCTGTAATGACCCTGCGATCATAAACAGAGCCGCAGTACTAAAACCATGAGCAACCATCTGCATTACCGCTCCCTGTAACGCAAGCTCGTTCCAGGCATAGACACCGAGTAACACAAAGCCCATATGACTGACACTGCTGTAAGCAATCAGTCGCTTGAAATCGGTTTGCGCAAAGGCTACAACCGCACCATAGACCACTCCAGCAGCACCTAGAGCCATGGCCACATAGGAAAACTCCATAGCGGCATCTGGAAATAGCGGTACTGCATAGCGAATAAGCCCGTAGGCACCGGTTTTAAGTAGAATTCCCGCCAAAATAACACTGCCTGCAGTGGGCGCCTGAGTATGGGCATCAGGTAGCCAGGTATGAAAGGGGAAAACCGGTAACTTAACCACAAAGGCAACAAAGAACCCGAGCATTAACCAGTGACTTGTGGCTTCCGCCATCGGCGTGTTGAGTAAGGCGAAATAGCTGAAGGTCCATTGCCCCGTGGCACTGTGATTAACCGCCACCAAAGCTAAAATGGAGACTAGCATTAATAGACCACTGGCCTGGGTAAAGATAAAGAACTTCATGGCCGCATAGCCACGATTTTCATGGCCCCAAATAGCAATCATGAAGTACATGGGGATTAGCATAACTTCCCAAAATAAGAAAAATAGAAACAAATCTAGGGCCATAAACACACCCAGCACTCCGGCTAAGGTCCAGAGTAGATTGGCCTCAAAAAAACCTCGCCGCACAATCACATCAGTCCAGGATGCACTCACAGCAACTGCACCAAGAACCAGCGTTAACAACACCATTAATAAGCTAATCCCATCAAGCGCCAACTCAATACTAATTCCAAAGGCGGGAATCCAGTCCGCCTTAAAGTGCATTATCCAGGTACTGGGATCAGCTACTAGGGGAGTCTGTAACTGATTAAATTCAGGCATTGCCAGCAGGTGATTCAAAAAATATAGCAAATCAATAACCACTATCCCCAGGGCTATTTTACGGGGCATATTTTCATTTATTCGCTCTGACAGCAACGCCAGCACACCGCCCACCAGCAGTATCAGTATCAGATTAACCATCACCATCAGAGCACCTCCGGTGAAATCTGAAGGGCTAGGGAAATAAGCACTAATAGACCAAATACCATACTGACAATGTACCAGCGCATACGGCCCGACTGTGCCTCACTGAGCAATTGATTAAAGGTTTGGTTAATCGCCACAATTAAACTGTACATAGCGTCTACGGGTTCTGATTTGAGCATAGTAGACAAGCCATAATAGGGGCGTACAAATAGCTGATCATAAAGCCAATCAATACCCCAACCACTGAACCAAAATCGATGCAATAACTGACCGATCTTAGAATCAACTATACCGTCAACCCTGAGCTGGCGACTGTGAAAGATCAGATAGGCCAGCAGCAAACCAATCACCGGAACCAAGATAGAAATATATTCTACCCACAGCGCAGGATGTTCATCGGAGAGCGGGGGAAAAACAGCCTGCACCGGAATAACAAAGTAGCCACCAATCAATGACAGCCCACAGAGCACTGTCAGAGGAATCGCCATACGCCAGCCGGTATCTCTGTCTGGTTCGATATTGAGCTTACCGAAAAACACGATAAATACCAGGCGGAAGCTGTACATTGCCGTCAGTAACGCGCCGACAAGCCCAGCTATCCAAAAATAAGGACCCATGCCGGGGAGTAGATAGGCCTGTAATAAAATCTGATCTTTGCTGAAGAAACCGCTGGTCATGGGCAGGGCAGCCAGGGCCGCAGAACCAATCATAAAACTCCAAAAAGTCACTGGCATCCTGCTTCGCAGACCACCCATTTTGAATATATTATGCTCATGATGTAGGCAGTGAATAATGGCTCCTGAACCAAGAAATAGTAGAGCCTTAAAGAAGGCGTGAGTCATGAGATGGAAAATACCTGCAGTCCAGGCTCCGACCCCCAGTGCCAAGAACATATAGCCAATTTGGCTAATAGTGGAATAGGCCAAAATACGTTTGATATCCGACTGCATCAAAGCGGTGAAGGCCGCCATAAGCGAGGTGGCTATACCAATAATTGCAACAGCCATCATCGCTGTGGGAGCCAGTAAAAACAGACCATTAGTGCGGGCAATTAAGTATACACCTGCAGTCACCATAGTCGCTGCGTGAATCAATGCGCTCACTGGGGTTGGCCCCGCCATCGCGTCGGGCAACCAAGTGTGCAGTGGTAACTGGGCAGACTTGCCCACAGCCCCGCCAAGTAAAAGAAGGCAAGCAATTAAAGGCATATTGTCGCCCACCTGCCAGGTTTCTTTGGCTACAGTAGTCATGGCCTGAATATCCAAAGTGCCCAGCTCGGTAAACAGTAAAAATAAACCCAATGCCATGGCAGTGTCACCAATACGTGTGACTATAAAGGCCTTGCGCGCGGCCTGGCCATTAGCACTATTTTTATACCAGAACCCGACCAAAAGATAGCTGCATACCCCCACACCCTCCCAGCCCAAATAAAGTAGCAGTAAATTATCGGCCATCACCAATATCAGCATGGCCGCGACAAACATATTTAAATAGGCAAAGTAACGAGCATAGCTATGGTCTTGATCCATAAATTCTGTGGAAAAAAGGTGGATTAAAAAGCCCACTCCAGTAATCACAGACATCATTACCAGCGTCAGGCCATCAAAATAAAAGGCCACGCTGGGAGCAAAGTTGCCGACCTGCATCCAGCTCCATAATGTCAACTCAAATGGCACTGGCTCAGCCATAAAATATATGCCCGTGATCAGAGTCAATAAAGCAGCAATACCCACTGAGCCAACCCCTAGAGAACCAATTAATAATCTTGGTAAGTTGCCAGCTGTGAGCATTAGTAATACAGAACTACACAGTGGAATAAACGGTATTAGCCAAACGAGCTCAAACATCATTAACCCCTCATCCTATTGGCATAGTCCATATCCAAGGTTTTGAAGCGTTTTTGCACCTGTAATACTAAACCTAATCCCACTGCCACCTCTGCAGCGGCAACAGTGAGAATCAGCATAAATACCACCTGGCCATCTGGCTGCCCCCAATGGGCTCCAGCAGCGACAAAAGCCAGAGCCGCTGAATTGAGCATGACTTCTAACGACATTAGAATAAAAATAATATTGCGCCTAATCATCAGCCCCAACATGCCTATGGCAAACAGTAATGATGACACCAGCAAGATATGATTGAGTGGAACATTGAGTCCTTCCATTATTATTCTCCCTCCTTTTCGAGATCGCCTCGATCAAGATACCGGCGTCCCAAATGAAAGGATCCAACCAGTCCAGCGAGCAATAACATTGAGGCAATCTCTACAGCCAATACATAGGGGCCAAAAAGAGAAAGGCCAACCTCTTTGGCTGACACCGCTGTAGCTGAAACCGGGCCTTCAAGCGCAGAGATCACATACAGTAGCTCAACAAATAAAAGCATGGACAGTAGCGCCGGCCCTATCCATATTTTTGGTTGCAACCACTGACGTTCCTGTTGGTCTCCTCGCTCGCCTAAATTGAGCATCATAATTACGAAGACAAATAACACCATAATCGCACCAGCATAAATCACAATTTCTAAAGCTGCGGCAAAAGGTGCACCAATTAAAAAGAAAATAACCGCTACCGCGAGGAGCGACACAATGAGATATATCAACGCATGAATTGCATTGGTCCTAGTCATTGCCATTACAGTAGCCACTAATGCAATGGTCGCTGCGACATAAAAAAGCGTTATCTCAAGCATACAAACTCCTAGACACTAAGGGACCCATAGCCCGGAAATTACTATCAAAAACTATGTGCGCCTTCATGGCAAAAGACTCTTGGGATCTATGGGTGCAGCCTCATTTTTTGCCTCGCCCTTATCCTTGGTAGCCGTTTGCATACCTGAGACTCGGTAAAAATTGTAATCCGGGTATTTACCCACGCCATTAATTAATAAATGTTCTTTTTCATAAACCATGTTCTGCCGATCGTATTCACACATTTCAAAATCAGGTGTTAACTGAATCGCATAGGTTGGACAGGCTTCTTCGCACATACCACACATAATGCAGCGCGAAAAATTAATGCGGAAAAATTCTGGATACCATGTGCCGTCCGCCCGAGTCTCTTTTTGTAACGCTATACAGTCTACTGGACAGACCGCAGCGCAGAGATTACAAGCGACGCAACGCTCCTCTCCATCTGGATCTCGGGTGAGAACTATTCGCCCTCGATACCTCGGCGACAGATATGGCATCTCCTCTGGGTACTGTACCGTCTCGGCCTTGGTAAAGGTGTGCTTGAGTACCTCCCACATGGTTCGCAGTTCACTTAGCATTATCCCGCTCCCTCCATCCATAACAACACTGCTCCTGTGATCACCAGGTTGATCAGTGTAATAGGCAACATCACTTTCCACCCCAAAGACATAAGCTGGTCATAGCGAGGTCGGGGAATAGCTGCACGTAAAAGTACAAAGAAACAAATTACAATAAAGACTTTAAAACCAAACCAAAATAGCGGTGGTAGCCAGTGTCCGATAAGTGCGGGCCCGTGCCAACCACCAAAAAATAATGTAACAATCATGCACGAAATAAGCATGAGACCTAGGTATTCGCCAAGCATAAACATGGCAAATTTCATGCCGCCATACTCGGTGTGAAATCCAGCGGTTAACTCATGCTCTGCCTCAGGTAAGTCAAATGGCAAACGATGACTCTCGGCGATACCCGCAATGACAAAAACAATTAGCCCCAGTATCTGGGAAAAACAAAACCACAGATCTGTTTGCGCCTCAACAATAGCCACTAAACTAAAACTACCGCTCATCATGACGACGCCCATTAGAGACAGTCCCATAAACACTTCATAACTTACCATCTGTGCTGCTGAGCGCAGACCACCCAACAGAGCATACTTATTATTCGAAGCGAGGCCACCAAGCAATACGCTGTATACGGCCAGGGAAGTCATGCCTAGGAAAAAGAGCAAGCCAATATTGACATCGATAATCATCATACCAGGAGCAAAAGGCACCACAGCAAAGCCCATCATCATGGCTACAACAATTGCGGTTGGAGCAAAAATGAAAACTACTTTATCGGCAAACGGCGGAACCCAGTCATCCTTGAATAGGAGCTTAATCATATCTGCTAAAACCTGACCTATGCCTAGTGGCCCCAACCGATTAGGTCCATAACGGTCTTGCCATACACCCAGAAGGCGACGTTCAAACCAGGTCAAAACAGCTGCAACGATGACGCCACCAATCAAAATAATCAGTGCTAGGAGCACCGGTATTAGCTCAGACATGGGCGGGGCCTCTGTCTGTCGCAATGACAGTTGAGGTAGGCTGCACCCAGGCTTCATCTTTGCTCAGGGTTACCAGATCGCCGGGTTGTAAATCTAATGTTTCAAGGTATCCAGCGCTAAAGCCAACACAGTTCTTGGCTACTCTTGAGAGTATTTTTACTTGCAGTGAAAGCTCAGTATTATGCGGAGCGACGATCAGGCCATCGCCCTCGGTTACCCCGAGTTTCTCAGCTAATTTTGCACCTACAGCAATAAATGCCCTACCCGCTAATTGGGCAATCTCATCGGTATTAACCGACATTTCATCACTACCATGGACCTGGTGCACAGGCACCAGACGCCAATGGTGAGGTTTCAACGTTGGGGTAATAGGCACCGCAGGCTCAACAGCACCTGAGGCATCTGAACTGATTAAATGGACCCCAGCTGTGCCACCTTTTAGGGGCCCATCAACCTCCGCCTGGAATTTCTGCAACGACTGGTTGGAGTTCCAACCAGGAGACCATACATAGGGCATTAACGCCGCTGGACTCTCGCGATTTAAACCTTCCATACTAAATGTCAGCGGACTTTGGCTGTCTTGGGGTTGCTGTGGTTCATGAACCGAAACTCCCGCATGCATAGCGGTGCGACCACTATATCTATGCGTCTGTCGGGGGACTTTTAAACCCTGATTGCGATAATCACGCATGGGAGCCACATCGACTAATCGCCCGAATGCAGCCTGACTATTAGCGCAGGTAGCTACTACCTGATCAAAATATTCTAGATTTGCAAGACCCCCATGTTCGCAACCCACCGCAAGTTTTAACAACCATTGCCAACTAGGTAACCGCTCGGTGCTGGGCTGGTAAACTGGGAAGTATCGCTGTGCGCGACCTTCACTGTTGACTACTGTACCCTGAGACTCAGCGTAGGAGGCAGCGGGTAAAACGAGATCGGAATTTGCCAAGGTGGTATTTTCCAAGATATCCATACTAATAACTTTAGTATTAGCCTTGTATAAACTGTCAATTTGTTCACTTAGGCCACGGCGCTCTAGTGAATTTTCCAGAACAATAACCACATCAAAGTCACTCGCCTGTTTGGTCAAATTTGCAATTGACATGTTGGCATCAGAATTAGGGTCATCCACAAGTAATGCCAAGCCCAGACTATTTGACTCGGCCACACAGAGACTCAGCATACTTGGCTTATCACAGCTATGGAGTTGCTCCGCTACTGCCACTGCACTGTTAACAATACCCTCATGAAGCATGCTGGCACCGCTAATAACAAGAGGGTTATTGGCGCCAGCAAGAATAGCAGCGACCTGATTAACCATTTCATCTTGAGACTTTCTCCCAGACAAGGCCTCAGCAACCCCAATGCCAAAGGCTGCAATATCATCAGGCGACAGGGAGATACATTGGCTAGCTACGTCGTCCAAGCGAGTATCCGTAGCTGAGACAATAATCATTGGGGAGCGCTGGTCCTGCGCCAGATTGCGCACAGCAGCATCCTGCCACTGGGGCAGGCCCATTTGGGCGGCCAATTCAAATGCTTTGTTACGCACTGCCTGGCGAAGACCTAGGGCCACTCGGGGAGCGGTATTAGTCACATCTTCTCCGAGAATTAAAATAGCATCTGCCGTTTCCATCTGCTTAATGGATGGGTTTATGGCTGTGGTGGTCTTTAGGCTGCGCACAATCGCCTTAAGTATCCCCGCCTCTCTATCGGAAAATCCTGGGACAAAATTAGCGGCACCGACCAGCTCACGTAGCAGGTAGTTGGCTTCAATTGAGCCCCTCGGCGAGCCGATACCTGCGACCTTTTTGTTTTTGACCCATTCCACAGCTGTGTCTATAGCCTGCTGCTGATGAACCGCCATAAAGCTACCATCGGGCTTTTTAATACCGGCATAATCCAGACGGGAATCGCTATTGATGTAACCACTACCAAACCGACCGCGGTCGCATAGGAAATATCCATTAACCTCATGGTTATAACGGTTGTGGACCCGTTTTAATTTTCCATAGCGCTCAGCGGGCGCGATATTACAGCCCACGGCACAGCCACTGCAGATTGAGGGTGCAGACTGCAAATCCCACTTGCGGCTGTAATGTTTTAGAAATGGTTTGTCGGTAAATACTCCAGTGGGGCAAACTTCAACTAAGTTTCCTGAAAATTCACTTTGCAACACACCCTCTTCATGACGACCAAAATATACATGGTCATGGGAGGCCTGAGCGGCCAAGTCGTTGCCACCGGCGTAATCGCGATAATACCGCTCACAGCGATAACAGGTAATACAGCGATTCATCTCATGGTGGATAAGAGGACCCAAATACTGGTTGCGGTGAGTATTTTTCTTGCCGGTATAACGGCGATCCCGGTGGCCTACCATGACAGTCATATCCTGCAAGTGACATTCACCACCCTCGCCACAAACCGGGCAATCATGAGGATGATTGAGCATTAGCGACTCAACCACTGCTTCACGAAATTTACTCGCATTGTCGGTATTTAAAGAGAAGCGCGCACCTTCTGTTACTGGGGTCATACATCCCATCACTATACGACCTTTGGTGTCCTCTTCATTTTGATATTGCACCACAGCGCACTGGCGACAAGAACCAATAGAACCCATAGCTGGATGCCAACAAAAATATGGTAGGTCCAGGCCAGCATTGAGGCAGGCTTCAAGAATATTCTCACCCTGAGCTACTTCAAGGGCCTGATCATCTACATAAATTGTCGGCATAATCTATGCTCTCCGAGCCGTATTATAGGGACAGCAACCACCATAAATATGGCGCTCAAAGTCATCGCGAAAATATTTTAATGCGCTCTGCAGGGGCTCCATAGCACCAGGTGCCAGCGCACAATGAGTATTGCCAATAGTCCCAATGTAGCCAATCTGATAGGCCAGGGTATCCAGATCTTCGGCATGACCGCGACCAGATTCGATATCTTCGAGTACCTGCCGCGACCAGGGCAAACCATCACGACATGGAGTACAAAATCCGCAGGACTCATGCGCAAAGAAACGAATAAGATTAAGCACCATACCCACTGGACAGGTCTGATCATCAAGAATGATTATTGTCCCCGTGCCCATGCGACTGCCGGCTTTGCCTATCACGTTGTAGTCCATGGCGAGATCGAGATGTTTATCGGTTAGAAAATCTGTTGATCCACCCCCTGGTAAAAACCCCTTGAGCTGCAAACCCTGTTGCATACCACCGGCATGATGTTCAATGATTTCCCGGATCGGCGTACCCATGGGTAGCTCCCAACAACCAGGATTGTTAACTCTGCCGCTGACACCAAACATCTTGGTACCGCTATCTTCGCCAACGCCTAGGGTGTTAAACCAGTCGGCACCGCGATCAATGATATGAGAGATATTGCACAGGGTTTCTACGTTATTAACGATCGTTGGACGACCCCAAAGACCACTTACCTGAGGGAATGGCGGCTTAGCTCTTGGGTTGGCGCGCTTGCCTTCTAGGGCATTGATAAGCGCTGTTTCCTCACCACAAATGTAGCGTCCCGCACTGGGATGAACATACATGTTGAGACTAAAAGTACTACCCAGAATATTATCACCTAGGTAGCCAGCGTTGTAGCATTCGGCGAGCGCATCGCGCAGACGTTGGATGGCCGCTACATATTCACCGCGAATAAAAATGTAGGAGATATCGGCACCGATAGTGTAGGCGCTTAAAATCATCCCCTCAATTAACTGATGGGGATCACATTCCATTAGTAGACGATCCTTAAATGCACCGGGTTCCATCTCGTCAGCGTTACAGACCAGATACTTATGTCCGGGCGTGCATCTGTCGTCCATGGGCACAAAACTCCATTTCATCCCTGTCGGAAAACCTGCTCCACCCCGTCCTCGTAAATTTGAAGCACTGATAACATCCTGACAGTCCTTGGGCGACAAACCAGCTAGAGCCTTACGCAACCCTCGATAGCCACCATTGGCCTCGTAGGCTTTGAGATCGGTCGGTTTAAGGTCGGCACCAATATTGCGAGTTAGCACTTTTTCCATTATGGGTTGCCTCCTGAATATTTAGCCTTATCAGTAAACAACTCATCAATTTTTGCATCATCCAAATGGGTCACTAGATCATCGCCCACCATCATCACGGGCGCTTTATCACATGCCCCTAGGCAGGGTACCGGAATGAGACTGTATTCCTTATCCTCAGTAGTTTCTCCATAATTAACACCGAGCACATCGGTTATTTTTTGTTTTATTCCATCACAACCACAGATCCAGCAGCTCACGCTATCGCAGAATAAAATAACCTTTTTGCCTACAGGTCGGCGATAAATTAAATTATAAAAAGTCGCTATGCCCTCAAGCTCCTCTGCAGACATTTCCAAGTATTTGGCAATAGCTTGAAGGCTTTGATCAGATATCCAACCACGCTTGGCCTGTACTATTTTTAAAGCATCTATAGCGGCACCAGACTTATAGGGTACATGCGAAAGCTCCCTATCTATGGCAGTCAATTCTTCAGCACTGAGCACTGAGTCCAAATCGGTGTGTATCATCTGCGCATCATTCATCGGTCTACATCCGCCATAACAAAGTCGATACTGGCAATAATCGCAATCAGATCCGGGATCATAAGACCTTTACTAATCAGAGGAATCTGCTGCAAGTGAGGGAAAGAAGGTGTGCGAATTCGTGTGCGGTAGGAGTTGGTGCCACCATCACTTATCAGGTGGTAACTATTAATACCCTTGGTCGCTTCAATCATAACCGAGGCTTCACCCTGAGGAATAACTGGGCCCCAACTAACATTTAAAAAGTGATGAATAAGGGTTTCAATATCCTTCATTGTGCGCTCTTTCGGCGGCGGGGTCGTTTGCGGGTGGTCACTCTTATAGGCACCACCGGGCATATTATCTAAGCACTGGCGAATAATGCGCAAACTCTGACGCATCTCTTCAATGCGTAATTGAGCTCGGTCATAGCAGTCACCGTTATTAGATGTTGGCACATCGAATTCAAACTGATCATATCCCCCATAGGGACGCTTTTTACGCACATCCCAGTCGATGCCCGTAGCTCGCAAACCAGGGCCCGTAATACCCCAGTCCAGGGCCTCTTGCTGGGTATATACGCCAATGCCAACGGTGCGCTCTTTGAGCATTTTATTTTGCATCGCCATCTTGTCGTAATGATCCAGCCGCGCAGGAAGATAATCGATAAAATCTCGAATTATTTGCTCCCAACCATTGGGTAAGTCCTGAGCTACGCCGCCAATGCGAAACCAAGCCGGATGCATACGGCCGCCAGTAATAGCCTCAACAATGCCAAATAGTTTTTCACGGTCAGCAAACATATAAAATACGGGGGACATCTGACCCACGTCTTGGACGAAGGTACCGTAAAACACCAGATGACTAGAAATTCGAAAAAGCTCAGCGAGCATAATACGAATAATCTTAGCCCGTTCTGGCACCTGAATTCCGGCCAGCAATTCGACTGATTGAATATAGGCGAGGTTATTCATTACCCCGCCTAGATAATCTATACGATCGGTATAGGGGATAAACGTATGCCAGGTTTGGCGCTCGCCCATCTTTTCAGCACCGCGATGGTGGTAGCCAATGTCGGGAACAGAATCAACAATCACTTCGCCGTCTAGCTGCAACGCCACACGAAAAACTCCATGCACACTCGGGTGATTAGGTCCCAGATTTAAAAACATATATTCGCTGTCATCACTGGCTTTTTTCATGCCCCATTGTTCGGGACGAAATCGCAGCGCTTCCTGTTCTTTGGCAACTCGTTCCGGGCCCATTTCGAACTCAGCCATTTCTGTAGCCCGAGCAGGATGGTCTTTGCGCAGAGCATGGCCCTCCCAGGTCGGAGGTAACAAGATACGATAGAGGTTGGGATGACCAGCAAATAATATGCCGAACATGTCCCAGACTTCTCGCTCATACCAATTTGCATTAGGCCATAGTGAAGTAATCGTTGGCAGATTAAGGCTCGATTCTGTCAGCGCGACTTTGATTCGAATATCATCGTTGCGATCAAGAGATAGTAAATGATAGGCGACAGTGAAGTCTGAGGCTGGCTGACCTTCGCGATAAACACGTGTGCGCTCATCGATAGCAAATAAATCATAGAGCATCGAAAATTTGGGCTTGAGATATTGCAGAACTTCAAACAGGCGATCTCGATGCACCCAAAGAGTGAGCACTGAGTCGGCGCAAGGCTGAGCTGTAAAAAGCGCCTGCCCAAACACATGGTACAGGTCCTCTTCAACCTGGCTATGAACCCTCGATTCAGCCATCTGCATTAAAACCCCTTAATTTTTATTCGATCTACACGTCTTTTGGTTCCCTTAACTCCGTAGCTTTGATTCGCTGAGCGGTAAGTTCATCTCGTTGGCTAATTTTATTCGGCTTTATGATCCTCTGATCTCCAGCGGCCCAGGTGATGGGTCGCCGCTCCTTGCCAATAGACTCTTGTAGCATTATCAAACCCTGCATCAATGCCTCTGGGCGCGGCGGGCATCCGGGAACATAGACATCTACCGGAATAAACTTATCGACTCCCTGCACGACTGAATAAATATCATACATACCGCCAGAGTTTGCGCAGGAGCCCATAGAAATAATCCAGCGTGGCTCAAGTAGTTGCTCGTACAAGCGCTGAATCACAGGCGCCATTTTTAAAAAGCAGGTACCAGAAATTACCATTAGATCTGCCTGCCTAGGGGTCGCACGTATAACCTCAGACCCAAACCGTGCAATATCATGACGGCTGGTAAAGGAAGTAGCCATCTCCACATAGCAGCAAGAGAGACCAAAATTAAACGGCCACAACGAATGGGATCGCCCCCAAGCTATTAAGTCTTCCAACTTGGCAAAGGCAACATTGCGCTTGACTTGCTCTTCAATAAATCGATCAGTTTGATCTAATAGGTTGCCCTCTTCCGGGCGCGTTAAACTCCACTTCATTGTTTACCCTCAACGGCCCCTCGTTGCTGAGTTCTGCGAGCAGCCGGCAGGCCAATACGCATTTTATTACCCCAGTCCAGTGCACCAGACCGCCATTCGTAAATTAGCGCTAGCACTAGTATGGCAATAAATACCAACATCGATAAATAGCCCTGCCACCCCAGTTCGAAAAACGCGATAGCCCAAGCAAAGATAAAAACAGTTTCTAAATCAAAGATTACAAAAAAAATAGCGACTAAATAAAATTCTACTGAAATACGAATTTGGGAGTCGCCAACAGATACGATACCGGATTCAAATGGGTCATTGGTCGCCGCCTCTCGGCGCCGCTGACCAAGTAGCCAAGATAGCACTAACATGGTGATAACAAGCAGGATCACCATAAAAAAGTAAACGGCTAGAGGCCAGATTTCATTGGCGTACTGATTAACCATCGCCCCCCCTTCCAGTCAGATAAAAATACCGAAAGGGATCAGATAAATAGATAAAAATACAGATAAAAGAATTTCTTACCACCTTGGATCGGTGGCGGGCGTGGCCTAAACGAATAATTTTCCTATACATCTTTTGTGGCATAAATACCCCAAACGTATCGGAATTCTATCGCCTGTATAAAACGCAACTGGCGTGAAAACCGTTTGTTTTTATTCAGTGCTACGTGAACAAAGGTACAGGGGTTATTTTGATTTCGCAAGACCTATAAATAGTAAAAATTATGTTATGCCGATTGCCGATCTACAAATCTCATTTTTACCTAGTCCAGAATACAGTATTTAAGCGGCTTCGCTTGCGATCAGCCGGCAGCAAAATCTGCACTTATTTTTTTACCTGAAGTCTATTTTTTAATATGAATTTGAAATTAAATCTCGAAATTTAAAAACAGTGCACAAATAGATGCTCAATTATTGCAACTCATAGAATTTATGACATAAAAAAACCAGCATCCTCTTTGCAGGAAACTGGCTTTTTAAACTTACTATTATCTGGGTTTTTACGAAAACGCGTGTCGCAAAACTATGGTTTCAACGCGATCTGGCCCAGTGGAGACCACATCAACTGGCGCGCCTACCAACTGTTCAATACGAGTAATATAATCCCGCGCTGCCTGAGGTAAATCATGTAAATTTTGCGCACCGACGGTAACGTCACTCCAGCCTGGCATCGACTCATAGACTGGTATAATGTCGCTAAAATCATCTGCGTGCATTGGAATCCCTGCATCAGAACCATCTTTATGTTGGTACCCAATACAGATACTAACTTCGTCTAAACCATCTAAAACGTCAAGCTTGGTTAGACAGATTCCAGAAATACTGTTGATCCGGACTGCCTGACGAAGTGCTACGGCGTCAAACCAGCCACAGCGCCGCGAGCGGCCTGTCGTAGTGCCAAATTCATGACCTTTCTCACCCAGATACTGACCAATCTCGCAATGTAATTCTGTGGGGAATGGCCCAGAGCCAACCCGCGTGGTATAAGCCTTGGTAATACCTAGTACATAGTCTAGATACAGAGGGCCAAAACCTGTACCTGTAGCGGTTCCGCCAGCCGTAGTGTTCGATGAGGTAACATAGGGATAGGTACCATGATCAATATCCAGCAGGGATCCCTGAGCCCCTTCAAACAGGATATGTTCCCCAGCTTCGCGGGCATCATGAAGAATTTTGGTCACATCGGCTTTCATGGGCAGCAATACAGCGGCCCATTCTTTCGCATCAGCCAATGTTTTATCGTAATCAACTGGGTCAGTTTTGTAGTACTGGGTCAATGCAAAATTATGGTACTCAAGGACCTCCTTTAACTTTTCAGCAAAGCGCTCCATATCTGCCATATCGCCAAGACGCAGGGCACGACGGGCAACCTTGTCTTCGTAGGCAGGACCGATACCTCGACCCGTTGTACCAATTTTAGCCTTACCCCGCACAGACTCACGAGCCTGATCAAGAGCAATATGATAGTCAAGAATTAGCGGGCATGAGCCAGACACCTTTAACCTATCACGTACCTGAACACCTCTCTGTTCAAGCATCTTAATTTCCTTGAGCAATGCATCTGGTGCCACCACGACGCCATTGCCAATCACACAGGTCACATGTTCACGCAAAATTCCCGATGGAATTAGGTGTAGTGCAGTTTTTTTGCCATCGATCACCAAGGTGTGTCCAGCGTTATGACCACCTTGAAATCGCGCTACCAACGAAGCTTTGTCAGTCAACAAATCGACGATCTTACCCTTGCCTTCGTCCCCCCATTGAGAACCAAGAATTACGACATTTTTACCCATAAGATTTCTTACTCGAAAAAATTACACCACCTGACGTTTCAATCAGGACAACTTTTGAATCACATATTGACCATCTTTTAATACCAGCTCGCGGTCACATTTCATTTCGTCATGCTTTACTGTCTGACCTGCAAAACCCTGCACAACTCGGTTGCCTTCACCCCTCAATAGGGCAATCTGCTGGAGAACCTTGGTATCAGTGGTAAAGGGTACAAATATACCCGACTGTGCGCCAAAGCCAGTATTGCCTTGAGTGACCAAAGACTTAAGATTAAAAGCAAACCCTGTGGCCGGTCGAGCCCGACCAAAAGCTTCACCAACGTGGTCGTAGCGACCACCATGGCCCAACGCCTTGCCAAAACCCTGCACGTAACCAGCAAAAACAATTCCTGTGTGATAGTGATACCCAGGTAATTCGCCTAGGTCTAGGTAGATTGTTGCTCGGTCTTTAGGAATAGCCGCGACCACCTGCTCCAGCTGTTCTATTGCAGCAAGCACAGCGTCTGGCGCGCCGGCCAGAGCTCGCTTAGCAGACTCTAACACCTCAGCATTACCCGCAAGAGTTGGCAGTACATTGAGCCAGCCGGCCAATTTGCTGTCCTTAATATTTTCGCCAATCCATTGCGCTAGCTCGCCGCTAGCCTTGCGTTGCAACAACTCAAACAATTGGCTTTCTTGATGGTTATCCAGATTCGCTATAGCTAGCAAACCACGACAAATATCAACATGACCAAGATCTAGGTGGACGTTATTGACCCCACTGGTCTCAAGAGTTTGTAAAAACAGCTCAATGACTTCGATATCGGCGCTCAGTGTCGCCTCACCAAAAAGTTCAACGCCAAGTGAGATAGGTGTTCGCGATTCCAGCGGCCCGCGAGGTCGCGTGTGTAAGACAGTACCCGCATAGCACAGACGGCTAGGCCCGTTACGACGAAGGCTGTGCGCATCCATTCTTGCGGTCTGAGGGGTTATATCAGCGCGGATACCCATCATGCGGCCACTGATTTGATCAGTCACACGAAAGGTCATTAAATCGAGGTCAGAGCCAGAGCCGCTAAGCAGTGACTCGGTAAACTCTACCATGGGGGGGATCACTAGATCGTAGCCCCAGTTGTGATAAAGATCGAGCAACTGGCGTCGCAGGTGCTCAACAACCTGCGCCTGTTCAGGAAGCACTTCATCGACACCATCCGGCAGTAACCAGCGATCTACATTTTTCACAGGATTCCCATTTTAAAGTCTTGCACTACCAACCTAATAGCACGAGGCCACCAAGCATACTCAGTAGACCAATTGTTCGCATCGAGCGATCATCGACAGTGGCCAAAACCTGAGCCATATTGCGCCATCGACTTGGGGCTAAAAACGGCATAATGCCCTCAAATATCAGCATCAAGCCAATTGCCCTGCCTATATCTTCTAGCACTTAAAAATACCCCACAACCGGCATAAAAAAACCGAGTTGCCCCGGTTTTAGAATTCTAACAAAATAGCCATCAATGTGGCAGGGGTTTTTGAACCAATTAAACGCTTTAATCGATTCAGCCACCCCTATGTCTCCTTTACTCGCCTCGCTGTTGATTCAGATACTTGAAAAAGTCACTATCTGGCTCCACCAACATAATGTCGCCTTTATTAGCAAAAGCCGATTTATAGGCATTGAGGCTTCGCATAAAGGCGTAAAACTCTGGGTCTTGCTGATAGGCTGCAGCATAGACCGCTGCTGCCTTGGCATCACCTTCACCGCGTAATTCTTCTGCGTCACGGTATGCGTTAGCAACCTCAATGGTACGCTCTCGGTCAGCAGATGCGCGAATTTTCTCAGCTTTTTCCTTACCCGTGGAGCGCAGCTCGCGAGCCTCTTTATCCCGCTCGGCTGTCATTCGACGGAATACTTGGCTGCTGACTTCCTGAGGAAGATCAATACGCTTGACGCGAACATCAACAACTTCAATGCCCAGACTGTCCAATACTGAGGCATTGAGCTCGTCAGTGATGTTTTTCATCAGCAGATCGCGTTCGCCGGACACTACCTCATGCAGAGTGCGGGTACCGAATTGGTTTCTAAGACCATTATTAACGCGATTAGCCAACCGGTTGTGAGCAACAGACTCAACCCCACCGGTCGCTTTGTAGTATGTCTCTACGTTAGCGATACGCCACTTAGCATAGGAATCTACAATGAGGCGCTTCTTTTCAACAGTAAAGAAGCTCGCTGGCTGTGCATCTACTGTGAGAATTCGTGCATCGAAAATACGCACATTATCAACAAACGGGATTTTCACATGCAAACCCGGTTGAATATCTGCTTCAACTAACTTACCAAACTGCAACTTTACGCCTCGTTCAAATTCACTAACTACGTACAGGGTGCTGTTAGCGCCAACCAGTAGCAGAAGTAGTACGATGGCCGTCTTGGTTAAATTATTCATCGTCGTCTCTCCGATTGAATTTGATTGCTGTTGCGCTGAAGTTTCTCAATCACTTCATTAGCAATCCGGTCAACCATTTGAGAATCACTTGCGGATCCTCTAGGTAGGTTAGCGGTGTTGCCCTGCTGAACCAGTTTGTCTAGGGGTAGGTAAAGCATATTATTACCGCCTTCAGTATCCATCAAAATCTTAGTACTGCTGCTCATGACCTGCTCGATGGCATCAATATAAAGACGTTCACGAGTCACCTCTGGTGCCTTTTTGTACTCAGCTAACAAGGTGGTAAAACGTTTAGCTTCACCCTGAGACTTGGAGACCACCTGTGACAGATAACCCTCAGCTTCTTCACGCAGTCGCTGAGCCTCACCTCGGGCTTCTGGGATAATTCCATTAGAGTAGGCCTGGGCTTCGTTGACCAGTCGCTCTAAGTCTTCCCGTGCTTTGATGACATCATCATAGGCTGCCTTTACTTCAGTGGGCGGACGCGCTTCCTCAATGTTGATTTTAACTACATTGATACCGCTACTGTAGACATTTAGCAGATCCTGTAGCTTTTCAGCGGTACTGACTGCAACCTGTTCACGACCTGTAGAAATTACGCCATCTAGACCTGTGCTGCCAACAACATGGCGTAGCGCACTGTCTGTTGCTTGCTTGAGGCTGGTCTCTGGATCCTTGATACTGAGAACAAAGTCTTTGGCATTGGCGATGTTGTACTGCACCGTCAATGAAATTTCTACGATATTCTCGTCTTGAGTCAACATTAGACCCCGAGCTGAATACTGACGTTCCTCGGTTACACGAACGGTGGTCACGGAGTCAATCGCCGGAGGATTCCAATGCAAGCCAGATCCCACAGTGTTGCTATATTTACCAAGACGCAACACTACAGCCTGCTCTTTCTCATCGACCTGATAGAAGCCCAGCAAGCCCCAAATAACCACCAGCGCAAGAAGTGCGACGGGTAACAACCCCTTACTCGCGCCCGATCCACCCCCGGATCCACCGCCAAAACTGGCAAATTTCTCTTTGAGTTTATTAAGCGCTTCATCAATATCTGGTGGACCGTCATTTCCTCGATTGCCACCCCAAGGATCTTTGCCGCCACCCGGTTCATTCCAGGCCATAATGTTCTCCATATTTTAAAAGTTAATCTATTGTGGGTATGAATAGGTTAGTCTCACAAGAAAGTCACAACCTGACCAAATCTTGTAATTTCAACCCCGAATTCTTCAGCAGGCGTAAAAAGTCGCTCTCTGCCAGCTTAATCTCCAAATTAATAGCACCGGAGTCCGCTGATTGCTCAGAAATGACCGCTTTGTGACTATAAAGCGCGGCTCTAAAGGCCCCCTGACTGGGCAACAGCTGGATATGCTCATGCACCGTTTTGTTGGGCAAACGTTCAACAATGGCCTCAAGCAGAAGATCCATGCCCTTTCCGGCCAACGCAGATACCCAAACCCCAACAGGAACACCCTGCTCATCGCGCTCTATGTGAGGCTCCATGTTCTCAAGCAAGTCAATCTTGTTGTATATCGTCAATGATGGCAAGTTATGTGCGTCAATCTCTTTTAGAACATCATTGACCCGATCTATGTTAATTCCTCGATCCTCTGCCGAAGCATCGACGACATGTAGCAGAAGATTAGAGGACGCAGCCTCTTCCAAGGTGGCCCTAAAGGCATCGACTAGTCGATGGGGCAAATGGCTGATAAATCCTACCGTATCGGCAAATACTACTGGCCCTAATTCTGCCACATCCAGACGCCGCATAGTCGGATCCAGGGTCGCGAACAACTGATCAGCTACATATACCTCGGCACTGGTCACCTTATTAAATAAAGTCGATTTTCCAGCGTTGGTGTAGCCCACTAGGGAAACGGTCGGTATCTCTGACTTAGTCCGTGATCGACGCCCCTGGTCACGCTGTTTTCTAACTTTTTCAAGCCGCTGCTTAATAGCTTTAATACGGTCTCTAACCATTCGCCGATCAGATTCAAGCTGGGTCTCACCGGGCCCGCGCATACCGATACCACCTTTCTCTCGATCAAGGTGGGTCCACCCGCGTACCAGCCTTGATGACAGGTGCTGTAACTGCGCCAATTCGACCTGTAACTTACCTTCATGAGTTCGCGCCCGCTGAGCAAAGATATCGAGAATCAATCCTGTCCTATCAAGCACCCGACATTTTAGCTCAGCTTCAATATTGCGCTCCTGACTAGGCGATAAATTATGATTGAAGATAACAAGTTCGGCATCAGAATGTTTAACTACCGCGCCAATTTCCTCGAGCTTTCCAGAACCGACAAAAAATTTCGCGCTTGGCGATGGTCGTGATCCAGTCAGAAACTCAACCGGATCACCACCTGCAGAGATCACTAATTCCTCAAATTCCCTAGGATCTTCGGGTTCTGACTCACTATTCAATTTTATATGAACAAGAACAGCGCGCTCGCCAGAATCAGGTCGCTCAAAAAACAACGACACTGCTTAGAAGTTGTCATCGCTGTAATTGCCAGCATCATCGTCAAATCTCTGATCCGATGATCCGCCATCGCCGGCATTACCAGCGGGCAGGCGCACAGCGCGCGATGGAACAACTGTCGATATTGCGTGCTTATAGACCATCTGGCTAACAGTATTTTTTAGTAACACAACGAACTGATCGAAAGATTCAATCTGCCCTTGGAGCTTGATACCGTTTACCAGAAATATAGACACTGGGATTCTTTCTTTTCTTAGAACATTAAGAAAAGGGTCTTGTAGATTATGCCCTTTTGACATGGTACTACTCCTTTTTATTGAAAAATCAATGGGTGCTGCAATAATCGCAGCAAAAGTGTCCGGTGGGATTGCATGTCACCGTGGGCCAAATTTTACCTCTCGCCCTTGTTCTATTATATGGGCACATGTTTAAGCTTTTTCAAGCACTGCTCAAAAATATATTCTGCACTACAGTAATCTTGACCGTTGTCTACTGTCACAACCATTGCATCGGGCCAGTTGCGCAGCCAAGTTATTTGCCGCTTAGCCAGTTGACGGGTGGCAATAATGCCCTTTTCGATCGCTTCGTCCAAACTACAGTAGCCGCTGAAATAGTCCCACAGCTGTCTGTACCCTACGCAACGAATGGCAGGCAGATCGACATGTAAATCGCCGCGCTGATAAAGCTTGCTGACCTCATCGGCAAAACCTAGTGCCATCATATTGTTGAATCGGTGCTCTATACGTTGATGCAATAACTCACGATTTTCTGGCATCAGCGCCAACTGTTGAATGTGGTAATCTTGCTGTAGCCCGCCTAGAGGGGGCTCAGCCTGCAAAGCAGACATCGGTGTCCCCGTTATCATATATACCTCGAGTGCCCGCTGAATTCTCTGGGAGTGATTAGGGTGCAGACGGCTAGCGGTCTGCGGGTCGACTTGCCGCAACTCCTCATAGAGGCTCGGCCAACCAGATTCGGAGGCTCGCTGCTCAATTTTTTGACGAATATGCTGATCTGCCTTAGGCATTTTAGACAGACCTTCAATTAACAGCTTAAAGTACATCATGCTGCCACCCACAAGCAGTGGAATGCGTCCCGCAGCGGTTATATCAGCCATTTCACGACGTGCATCAACAAGAAAGTCCGCCGCGCTGTATACGTCGACAGGGTCACGAATATCAATCAGGCGATGAGGTGCGATAGCCAGTGTCTGAGCATCGGGTTTGGCACTACCAATATCCAGTTGGCGATAAACCTGCGCTGAATCCACATTAATCAGCTCAACTGGTAGTTGTTGGCGCAGTGCGATAGCCAGGTCGGTCTTGCCGCTAGCAGTTGGACCCATCACAAAGATGGCGGGGGGTAAAGCTGGTATAGCCACGCCTCTAACGGCCCCGCAAAAAGAGCTTATCTAACTCATCGAGGGTCATTTGAGACCAGGTAGGACGACCGTGGTTACACTGGCCGCTGCGCTCAGTTGCCTCCATATCTCGCAGGAGTGCGTTCATCTCTGGCACACTGAGCCTGCGGTTGGCACGCACTGAACCATGACAGGCCATAGTCGATAAAATTTCATTGATATGATGCCTAATACGCTCTGACGTACCATGCGCAATAAGATCGGAAATTACATCACGCAGCAGAGCCTCAACTTCAGAACCCCTTAAAATAGCTGGAATTTCTCGTACAATAATACTTTCTGTAGCCGCCCGCTCAACCACAAAACCAAGCTGGTTAAAAACCTCAGCACTCTGCTCGGCCATATCTGCTTCTCGCTGACTAACAGACAGACTCTCTGGCACCAATAGCGGCTGCGAGACCAAGCCCTGATCATCGAATGCAGTTTTCATACGCTCGTAGATAATGCGCTCATGGGCCGCGTGCATATCTACAACAATTAAACCCTGCATATTTTCAGCCAGAATATAAATACCTTTGAGTTGGGCAATAGCAAAGCCCATAGGCGGAATATCACCCTCTTCTGCTGGCATTTCCGTTGCGTAGAGACTCTGATAAGCCGATATGGGTGTATTAACGCCAAAACTCTGGGCCCGCGCCCTATAGTCAGATCTCTGCGCATAGGCTTCTTGCAAAGGCGCGCCGTCCGATTTAGTTAGAGGCGCAAAAGGGAATTGAATTGTTGACTGACCTGCCTGTTGCTCCGCATCTTGGTTGCTATTAGGTGCCAGATCAGAAGCCTGCAAATGATCCTGAGGCCGATCCTGAGAAAGAGCTCGATGTAATGTGCTGTAGACAAACCCGTGAATAGACCGGCTGTCCCGAAAGCGCACCTCATGTTTGGTCGGATGCACATTGACATCCACATCTGCAGGCTCAATTTCTAGAAATAGCACAAAGGCTGGGTGACGGCCATGGTACAACACATCCTGATAGGCCTGACGCACGGCGTGGGAAACCACCTTGTCACGAATTGCCCGTCCATTCACAAAAAAGTGCTGTAAATCAGTCTGACTGCGGGAAAAAGTTGGTAACCCCATCCAACCCCAAAGTCGAATTCCTGTGCGATTATTATCGACATACAAGGCTTCTTTCATGAACGCCGGGCCACAGATATCCGCCACCCGTTTTTCCTGCTCTGCCTGGCTAGTCGCAGGCCTTAAACTTAGCTGAGCGCGCTGGTTATGACGCAGACTAAAGGCAATATCCATGCGGCTTAAAGCCAACTTTTTAATACTGTCGTCGATGCGATTGTATTCGGTGTTCTCAGTTCGTAAAAATTTACGCCGCGCTGGCGTATTAAAAAATAAATCACGCACCTCAACACTGGTACCCTGAGGGTGCGCAGCAGGCTGTAGTTCCACCTCCATATCTCGCCCCTCGGACACCGCCTTCCATGCATTGCTGCCGCCAGCGTTAGAGGTCAGTGCCAGGCGCGATACCGAGGCAATGCTGGCCAGCGCTTCTCCACGAAAGCCCAGCGTTGCGACAGCTTCTAAATCTTCTAGATTATCAATTTTGCTCGTTGCATGGCGGCTGAGTGCTAGAGCCAATTCATGCTCGGGAATACCATGGCCATCGTCACGAATTTTAATCAGTTTGACGCCGCCCTGCTCTATATCTATATCAATGCGTTTAGCCCCAGCATCAAGGCTATTTTCCACTAGCTCTTTTAGCACAGAAGCGGGGCGTTCCACTACCTCACCAGCAGCAATCTGATTGGCCAGCTGCGGGCTGAGTATCTTGATACCAGACATACTTGCGGACCTTTAACTAGAGGGGATTAAAATTTTCTGTCCAACTCGAATAGAACTGGATTTCATTTTATTGTGGCGCACGATTTTTCTGACTGAGGTGTTATAACGAGCTGCAATCTCAGACAGCGTATCGCCGCGCGCTATGACATAGCTCTGCTCAATATTACCGTCATTTTTTGCTAGCAAAGTTCCTACCGGCGGGCTGTCTGCATAGTACTGTACAAGTCCCTGATAAATAGCATTAGCCATTTTTCTCTGGTAGCTGCGAGTACTTAGATCACGGGCTTCTTTGGGGTTAGATATAAAGCCAGTTTCTATCAGCAGCGAGGGAACATCTGGCGATTTAAGCACCATAAAGCCAGCCTGTTCGACCTTCTTTTTATGGAGCCTAGCAACGCCACCCATATTTTTAAGCACATATTTACCCGCATCCAGACTGCTGCTTACAGTTGCGGTCTGAGACAGATCCAACAGCACACCTTTTAGCACATCATCTGGATAGTCGTTAAGACTTAGCGAACTAGCACCGCCAATTAAATCAGCCCGGTTTTCCTTGGCCGCCAATATAGTAGCCGCTTCACTCGTTGCCCCTTTAGTCGATAGCGCATAAACCGAGGCACCGTAAGCTTTAGGATTAGTAAAGGCATCTGCGTGAATAGAGATAAAAAAATCGGCCCGTTTATCATGGGCAATTTTGGTCCGTTTTGGCAGGGAAATATAGTAGTCTCCCGTACGTATTAACTCCCCTTGAAAGTAAGGGTTGCTATCAAAAAGGGCCTCTAATTTTTGAGCAATTTGCAGAGCCACCACTTTTTCGCGCACGCGCCTTGGACCCAATGCGCCCGGATCCTCGCCACCATGGCCAGCATCAATAGCGATAATAATTTTACGATTTTTCTGTTCGATAACCTCTTCTACAGAGCGACTAACCGATGATTTTTTATCATATAAGTCAATCACCAGTCGATTACCATATTGCTCGTTAGCTGAAAGACTGAAACTCTTGGGACTAATTTTACTCCTGAGATCAAGCACGACACGCAGTCCAGTTTTATTACGCACTGCATGGCGGATTTTGGCGATGGACGTGGTGCTTAGATCGAGGCTATCCAAACTAGTTTTTAACGCGACATCGGCAATATCGATAACTAGTCTATCTGGTTTAACTAGAGTAATTAGCTGATGATCTACCGCGCTGCTGAGGTCAAAGACTAACCGCGTTTTATCCGGTGCCCGCCACAATCTGACGGACTCTACATTGGCTGCTACAGAGACCGCCGAGTAAAGAGGACCAAGAGTTGTCATCACTGTGGCCAGCACCCAGAAAAAAGACCAGCGCAGTCCCCAGCAGCAGCGCCGCTTGGGCTTGAGACCTAACTTTAAACGCCAATCAAACTCCAATTTATGCTCCAGACTCTACTAATTGCTCGACCAGTTGACGGCCAACGTTGGAATGCCCCTGCAGAGTAACACAGCGCCCATTATTAGCCTCGCCTATGCTGATACTAATATCTGCCAACGGTATAAAACCCTCGCCCCTCTCGGGCCATTCTATCAAGCATAGGGCGGCATCGAGCAAATAATCTGCAAAGCCCATATATTCCAGCTCTTCCGGATCAACCATACGATAGAGATCAAAATGATACACTGCGCCCACCTCCAGCTCATAGGGTTCCACTAACGTATAAGTGGGGCTCTTTACATTTCCCCTATGACCGAGACCCTGCAAGACGCCGCGGCTCAAGGTGGTTTTGCCGGCACCCAAATCACCCCGCATGGTGATAATCATAGGGCTTTTAATTAGTCTGGCCATATCTTTTCCAAAACCAATCATTTTGGCTTCATTTGCCAAGTCAAACGTTGCCGTGGCCAAAATCTGTGTTTTAGGATCGATCACAGAGAACCCTGTTCAGCATTGTTCAATAATTTGCGCATATAGGGCAGTAAATCAGAGGCGACCAAACCACGAGACCCATTTTCAGCAGCCGCCATATCTGCCGCAGACGAATGCAGGCAACAGCCTAATTCAGTGGCTTTTTGAGGACTCAGCCCCTGAGCAATCAGACCAGCGATTACGCCACTTAAAATATCGCCCATGCCAGCGGTAGCCATAGCGGGGTTCCCGTAGGGGCATACCTTGATCGGTTCGCCCTGCCCACTAGATATCAATGTTCCAGGCCCCTTAAGCAATACCACAGCATGGTATTTTTCCTGTAACTGGGTAACCGCAGCAAAGCGATCAGCTTGAATTTCGGCAACTGTTACTCCCAGTAGGCGAGCAGCCTCACCGACATGCGGGGTCAATACCCATCGCGACCCATCAGGCTTGGTCACTACACGACCTTGTGCAAGAATATTTAAACCATCTGCATCTATCACCATGGGTAAATCTGCCGCCACTGCTTTTTGCATAAGTTGCTCAGACCAAGATGAGATGCCCAGCCCAGGACCTACAACTAAGACGCTGGGGCGGTCTAACAATGGTTCTAATTGTTGCCCAGAAGTGACACCACAGGCCATGACCTCGGGCTGACGAGCTAGCACTGCAGCGACATGTTCTGGTCTGGTGGCAACACTAACCATACCCGCCCCTACTTTAAGGCAGGCCTCGGCAGCCATGATGGCGGCACCGCCAAAACCGTGATCACCGCCAACTACCATGCTATGACCACGCTGAGTTTTGTAGGTATCTTCGCTAGTCGCAGGAATCTCCTCAAGTAGATCAAAAAGATCCATTAGCTCCGCGCTGGCATCGACCTGAGTAAACAAATCTTCATCAATGTCTAAAGAGTCATAAATAACCTCGCCGCATACCGCTATACCGCGACCACTAAACAGGCCCTGTTTGGCCCCAATAAAAGTCACTGTGATATCTGCCTGAACAACAGCACCTAGAGCAGCTCCAGTATCACTGTTAAGGCCCGAGGGAATATCAACCGCAACAACCGGAAGGCCTGAACCATTAATTAGTTCAATGGCATCAATATAGGGTTGGCGTAACTCACCGGTTAATCCAATACCCAACAAACTATCAACCACCACCCCTTGATCCAGTTCAGTATTGGTGCCAATGCTGTAGAAACTAACATTAGCTTGCTGCGCAAACAGCTTTGCCTGAGCAGCGTCGGCGCCTAGATTTCCCTCCATTTCATAACATCGCACTACAATGTTTTTTTGTGCTGCCAGTGCCGCAACAATATAGCCATCGCCTCCATTGCTACCAGAACCGCAAAATACATTTAGTAAACTCGGCGCTCCAAAGGCATCTAACAGCTCAGATAGCACGGCACGACCAGCCCGCTTCATTAGAACAATGCTCGGTATACCCTGTTTTTCGATCGCCAGGCTATCGAGATTACGAACCGTTTCGGCAGTAAATAAGGTATCTTGAATAAGAGTGTGCGACATGAAGCGAATATCCCCGTAAAATTGTCGCAATTATAAGCTAGAACAGCCGCTAACACATGCATAACAAGCTAACTAAAAAAGAACAGCTCGCAAACCTTGCCGATAAAATCAAAGTTTGGGGCCTTGAGCTAGGCTTTCAACAAGTGGCTATTGTCGAGCCAGATTTAAGCCAGGCATCAGAACGACTCAACAAGTGGCTGGCGCATGGCTTTCAAGGCTCTATGCAATGGATGGGAGAGCATGGTGACAAACGCTATATAGTGGATAAGCTGGTCGACCACACGGTACGGGTAATCTCTGTTCGCATGGATTACTTGACTGACAGCAATATGATTGCGGTACTTAAAAATGATAATAAAGCCTACATATCACGCTATGCACTGGGTCGAGATTACCACAAGCTAATTCGTAAACGTCTTGCCGCACTAGTCAGTAAAATTCAATCACAAATACCAGAAATGCAACTCTCACAACGTCCCTTTGTGGACAGCGCTCCGGTCATGGAAAAACCTATAGCTGAGCAGGCTGGATTGGGCTGGATCGGGAAAAACACTTTACTGCTTAATGATACCGCGGGTTCTTGGTTTTTTCTCGGCGAAATATATACCTCTTTAGAATTGCCCACCGACCAGAGTGAACAGCACAATCGCTGCGGTAACTGTCGCGCCTGTTTAAAGATTTGTCCCACTGATGCATTTCCAGAGCCCTATGTGCTGGATGCACGAAAATGCATTTCCTATTTGACTATTGAGAGCAACGAAGCGATTCCGGAGAGATTGCGCTCACTCATGGGTAACCGGATATTTGGCTGCGATGACTGTCAGATAATATGCCCTTGGAATCGGTTTGCATCTCAAACTGGCGAAGATGACTTCAGCCCCAGACACAATCTTGACGACTCAGATTTGGTCACACTTTTTAATTGGCAACCACAGGAGTTTCTCGATAAAACCGAGGGTTCAGCCATACGTCGAATCGGCCATGAGCGCTGGCTGCGCAATCTGGCTGTAGGTTTGGGTAATGCGGCTGGGTCGCCCGAAATACTGAAGCAGCTAGAGGCCAAAGCTAATCATCCTTCTGGGCTGGTGCGCGAGCATGTGCAATGGGCTATCGAGCAACAGAAGCTTAAAATAGACTCGCCTGCACTAAAGCCCCTCAAACCAGGAGCACCTAGGGCCGAATGAACATCTCGCGATAGTAGGCTAGCTCGGCAATTGAATCATAGACATCATCCATGGCTAGGTGGCTGCCCTTTTTTATAAAGCCATCAAGCAGCTCCGGCTTCCAGCGTCTCACGAGCTCTTTGACTGAACTGACATCGAGATTGCGGTAGTGAAAAAAGTCTGCCAACTCCGGCATGTAACGCACCAGGAACCGGCGATCCTGGCCGATGGTATTGCCGCACATGGGGGACTTGCCGGCGGGAACCCAATCACGCAAAAAATCTAGAGTAATATTCATAGCCTCGGACTCACTCACCTGACTGTCGCGCACCCGCTGGATAAGACCCGAACTGCCATGTTGATTGGTATTCCATTCGTCCATCTCATCAAGCAGACTATCGTCTTGATGAATAACTATGGAAGGTCCCTCAGCGAGAATATTTAAATCGCTGTCTGTAACCACAGTTGCGATCTCAATAATGCGCTCTACCAGCGGATCTAAGCCGGTCATTTCAAGGTCAATCCAGATCAAATTAAGCCCATTACTGTCCGTCATCGGCATCTCTTTTTATAGCGGTTGTGTTCAAAATGTTACTTGAGACAGTTATGCTATATCCTAGCAGGCAATAAGACCAGTGATGGTCGCTTTTTTACCATGAGTAGTAGGGTTAGATGAGCAAACGTAGACTTAGTGATCGTCAAAAAAACCGTATTCAGTCGATTCAGGAAAGACGGCGAGAGCGGGCCTTGGCTAAGACGTCGGTCAGTGAGAATGAACTACAAGACCTTGAAGCATTGGGCCCCGAAATTACCGGTACTGTGATTACTAACTTTGGGGCTCAGGCGGATATAGAAGGCACCGAAGCCCCCTATAAAGGCAGCATTGTGCGCTGCCATATGCGTGCCAATCTAAAAAGTCTAGTGACCGGCGATGTGGTTATCTGGCGCCATGCTGAACCCCATGGTGTTGTAGTGGCCCGTCAGGAGCGAACCTCAGAGCTTGTGCGCCCAGATATTTATGGCAAGTTGCGCCCAGTAGCTGCAAACATCGACCGTATTGCAATTGTGTTTGCTCCCAAGCCCACGCCATTTAGCAATCTTCTCGATCGTTACCTAGTGGCTGCTGAATTTCAGGGTATTAAGCCTGTTCTGATCCTCAATAAAACAGACATGCTGGCCGAGGACGACTATGAAGATGTGCAACAACTAATCTCAGACTATCGTTTTATCGGGTACGAGGTGCTGTTGGTATCAGCTAAAACCCAAGAGGGTGTGGCAGAATTGCAATGCTATCTGGCCAATCAAACCTCAATCTTTGTCGGTCAATCTGGGGTCGGCAAGTCGTCACTACTTAACCATTTGCAACCTGAAGCCAATACGCAGATAGGCCCTCTGTCCGTTGGTAAGGAAAAGGGCACGCACACCACTACGGCATCGCGTTTATTCCATCTGGCTGGAGGCGGTGTATTGATCGACTCACCTGGCATCCGAGAATTTTCTTTGACCCACCTGAGTTCCGACAAGGTAATTGACGGGTTTATTGATTTTCACCCCTATCTGGGCTACTGCAAGTTTCGCGATTGCAAACATGATAAAGACATTGGCTGTGCGTTACTGGCCGCCGTTGAGGAAGGCAAGGTTCTGCCCACTAGATTGCACAATTACAGACAAATTATTCTCTCGCAAGAATCCGATCGCACCTAGCCTAAAGATGATAATATCTGCCTCCCAATAAGGACAAATAATGACACCCATTAGCCGCCTGCTCGAACCTCAGGATTTACAGACGCTGATTACTGATACTAACAGTCACGATCAACTGGTAATTGTCGACCTTTGTAATCAGGCACTGTATAACCAAAAACATGTGCCCGGCGCAGTGCATCTTACTGGTAGTGCTCTGGTAGCTGGAACAGCGCCAGTACCCGGAGCCCACCCGGGTATCGAACAACTTAATAAAATACTTAACTACCTGGGTATTGACCATTCTAAGCATGTGGTCCTCTATGATGATGAAGGCGGCGGCTGGGCTGGCCGACTGGCTTGGTCACTAGATCTTCTGGGACTAACCAACTGGTCCTACTTAAACGGTGGTATCGTGCCCTGGATCAAAGAGGGCTTCGCAACAGAGTCTGTTGCCAATCAACCTCACAGCATAGAGTCCAATTGCGCGGCTGAATTTGCCAATCCTAATGCTTTAATTTCTGCACCCCAGATCATGTCTTTGCTCGCTACAGATAACTTCGCCGTTTGGGATGCGAGAAGCCCAGGAGAGTACACTGGTGCTATGGTTCGTGCAGCGCGAGGCGGGCATATTCCCGGGGCTATCAATCTTGAATGGACGGAGCTTATGGATCAACAGCGCAACCTTCGAATCCGTGACAATGCCCAGCAGATACTTGACGATTTAGGTCTTGGCCTAGATAAACATATTGTCACCCACTGTCAGAGTCACCATCGCTCAAGCTTTACCTATATGGTGGCGCGTATTCTTGGTTACAAAAATATCGCTGGGTATGCTGGCTCCTGGGCCGAATGGGGCAATAGTCAAGACACACCCATCGCGCTTGGCGATTAACATCACTTTACCGACTAGAGACTGAACATTATGGCCCACCGCGCCGACCTTTTCGTAGCCCTACAACGTGTATTGCCCAAGCATGCACTATCACGCCTAATTGCCAAGGCGGCTGAATCTAAAATACCCTGGTTAAAAAATGCCCTAATTAGCCGTGCTATCAGTGCCTTTAATATCAATATGGCAGAGGCTTCTAGTGATGACCTAGATGACTATGAAAACTTTAATTCATTTTTTACTCGTGCCTTAAAGGATGGAGTTCGGCCCCTGCATACAGCCAAGAACAGCATCGCCTGCCCGGCTGATGGTGTTATTAGCCAAGCTGGCCCAATCAGCAAAAATAGAATTTTACAAGCCAAGGGAATTGACTATTCCGTCAGCCGCCTACTGGGTAGTTCCGCCGCAGCGAAACAATACGAAGACGGTAGTTTTGCAACTATTTATCTTTCCCCTCGCGACTACCACCGCGTGCACATCCCATTGGCCGGAACACTTATTCACTCACGCTATGTACCGGGGGAATTATTTTCAGTCAATGATCAGACAGCTCAGGCATTGCCAGATTTATTCGCCCGCAACGAGCGACTGGTATGTGAGTTTGAATCCGATCAAGTAGGAGCTTTTACTGTGGTATTTGTCGGCGCAATGTTGGTGGCTGGTATCGAAACAGTCTGGGGAGGTTTCGAGAAACCTGGCCCTGGTGCAGTCCGTGAAACTGACTTTACAGATCAACTGCTAGGGTTCTCTAAGGGTGACGAAATAGGACGTTTTAAATTTGGCTCTACAATAATCATGTTATTTCAAGATCAAAAAATACAGTGGGACTCAAATATAGCACCGCAAAAGGCAGTGTCTATGGGTGAAAAAATTGGTTCGGTAAAGTCCTAAGAGCTAAGCCGGGGAAACTGCACAACTAAGTAATCTTGCATTTCCCAGACTTTTTGACGCCACAAAGCCCCGTCGCCATTTAATTTGAAGAAAACTTGTGAACTGCCTCTATAAAGGCCTTTGCATTAGCCGGATCAATATCTGGTGTTATACCATGACCAAGATTGAATATATGGCCCGAGCTATTCCCATATGAGCCTAGAATTGAGGCCACTTCCCTTTCAATTGTCTCAGGATCAGCTCTCAACACGGCGGGATCCATATTGCCTTGAAGAGCAACCTTATCACCCACTCGGCTTCGTGCTGAGCCTATGTCAACGGTCCAATCCAATCCAAGACAGTGACAGCCGGTTGCCGCCATAGCCTCTAACCAGTGACCACCGCCTTTGGTAAATAGGATAACCGGCACTTCGCGACCATCGGCATGTGTAATCAAGCCGCGAACAATTTTTTCCATGTAGGCGAGAGAAAACTCCTGATAGGCGGCATGACTCAACGCACCACCCCAGGTGTCGAAAATCTGCACAACCTGAGCACCTGCTCGAATTTGCGCATTGAGATAATCAATTACCGACAGTGCTAATTTTTCTAGCAATTGATGCATTACTTGAGGCTGGGTGTAAAGCATGGTTTTAGTTAGGGCAAAATCACGACTGCTCTGTCCTTCGACCATATAGGTAGCCAGGGTCCAGGGGCTACCGGAAAAACCGATCAGCGGCACGCGGCCATTGAGTTCTCGGCGAATCATAGCGACTGCGTCAGTGACATAGCCAAGGTCTGAGGCGGTGTCGATCACTTCAAGTTTTTCAATGTCAGCCTCAGTTCTAACCGGCTTATGAAATTTGGGGCCTTCGCCCTCAGCGAAATAGAGCCCAAGCCCCATGGCATCGGGAATAGTCAAAATATCTGAAAACAAAATGGCAGCGTCTAGCTCGTAGCGCTCGAGGGGTTGCAAGGTAACTTCACAGGCCAGCTCGGTATTTTTACATAGGCTCATAAAATCACCAGCCTGAGCTCGTGTGGCGCGGTACTCAGGAAGGTAACGCCCAGCCTGACGCATCATCCATACTGGCGTACGGTCCACAGGTTGGCGTAGCAGGGCTTTTAAAAAACGATCATTCTTTAAGTCAGACATCAGGTTCTCTACCGTGGCGTAATGTTGCAAATTCTATTTTAAATATCTAGATAATCTAAAATGCCTTCAGCAGCCTGACGACCTTCCCAAACTGCTGTAACCACTAGATCTGAACCGCGCACCATATCACCGCCGGCAAATATTTTAGGATTGGTTGTTTGGAATGGATAGGTCTGTTCTTCCGCAGCCAGAACTGCACCCCAATCGGCGGTATCTACCTTGATGCCAGTCAACCATTCTGGTGGACTAGGTTTAAAACCAAATGCAACTAACACTGCATCTGCGGGGAGAATTTCCTCACTACCGGGCACGACTTCTGGACGGCGACGGCCATTTGCGTCCGCCTCTCCCATGGTGGTACTCACCACCTTAACACCTTTAACATTGCCATCGGCGTCAGCAACCAGCTCTACCGGCTGCATATTAAACTTAAATACAACGCCCTCTTCGCGCGCATTTTTAACTTCGCGGCGTGAGCCTGGCATGTTTAACTCATCGCGACGGTAGGCGCAGGTCACACTGGTTGCACCCTGTCGAACAGAGGTACGGTTACAATCCATTGCGGTATCACCACCACCAAGCACTACGACTCGCTTACCTTTAAGACCAATAAACTCATCTTCAGATTTTTCAAAACCCAAATTACGATTTACATTTGAGACTAAAAATTTCAACGCCTCATGGACTCCACCTAGATCTTCACCGGGAAAACCGCCTTTCATGGTAGTATAAGTACCCATGCCAAGAAACACTGCGTCATAGTCATTGAGCAGTTCATCGATCATGACATCCTTGCCAACCTCGGTATTTAAGCGAAACTCAACACCCATTCCTTCGAGGACATCACGACGGGTACGAATTACCTCTTTCTCAAGTTTGAATTCGGGAATGCCAAAAGTTAGTAATCCTCCAATCTCTGGGTAGCGATCAAAGACGACAGGCTTCACACCACTGCGAACTAGAATATCTGCACAGCCAATACCTGCTGGACCAGCACCAATAATGGCGACTTTCTTATCTGTCCATACTACTTTCGACATATCTGGACGCCAGCCCATAGCCAATGCTGTATCTGTAATATATTTCTCAACGGAACCAATGGTAACAGCACCAAAGCCATCATTTAGAGTACAGGCACCTTCGCAAAGACGATCCTGAGGGCAGACTCGACCACAGACTTCGGGCAATGAATTGGTCTGATGGCTCAGTTCAGCGGCCTCGATCAAATTACCCTCAGCAACCAATTGCAACCAATTGGGAATGTAGTTGTGTACTGGACATTTCCATTCGCAATAGGGGTTACCGCACGACAGGCAACGATGAGACTGAGTCGCTGCTTTCTGCTCTGTAAAGGGATCATAGATTTCAACGAACTCTCCTACTCGGCGCTTCATATCACGCTTTGGCGGATCGACTCTCTCTACATCGAGAAATTGAAACTGATTATTTGGTCTTGCCATATTTAAAGTCTCTATTGCTGTTAGCGTTACTGCGGGTTGGCATGTGCCTGAGCCAAAAGGCTATTCAGACTAGCTGCTTTTGGTTTTACCAACCAGAACCGCGACGCATAATCGGAGAAATTATTAATTATCTCAAGGGCCCAATCACTGCCCGTCTCATTGATGTGATTTCTGATCATGGTTTTGAGGAATGCACGATGTGACTCGAGCGCTTCGGACGTCACTCGCTGTATGTCAACCAGCTCCATATTGTAACGATCGACAAAATTTCGCTCTAGATCTAGTACATAGGCAAAACCACCCGTCATGCCTGCACCGAAGTTGTGGCCGCAGGATCCAAGCACGGTCACAATGCCACCGGTCATGTATTCACAGCAGTGATCGCCAGCACCTTCAACAACTGCCACGGTCCCAGAGTTACGTACCGCGAAGCGTTCACCAACTGTGCCCGCCGCATAAAGTCTGCCACCAGTTGCACCATACAGACAGGTGTTACCCATGATCGGAGATTCATTTGACTTAAAGCTACTCTCACTCGGTGGACGCAGTACCAACTTTCCACCAGCCATGCCTTTACCCACATAGTCGTTGGCATCACCTTCTAAGTAAATCTCTAGCCCACCAGAATTCCAAACACCCAATGACTGACCAGCAACGCCTGTCAGGTTTAACTTTATCGGCGTCTCGGACATACCTAGATTGCCGTAACGCTTAGCAATTTCGCCAGATAGGCGCGCGCCTATCGAGCGGTCACAGTTATTGACGCTGTAGTCAAGGCTAATACCCGACTGAGACTCGATAGCCTGCATTGAGTCGGCGACCATACGTTCAGCGAGCAGACCTTGGTCCAGCGGCGCATTTTTAGCCTGGGTACAGAACTGAGGCTTGCCTGCAATCTCTCTGCGATCTTCAATTAATGGACTCATATCCAAATTTTGTTGCTTGCTGGTTGCACCGGGGAGTGTTTCTAATAAATCAACCCGACCGATCAACTCCTGCAATGAATTCACCCCGAGTACGGCCAACCATTCCCGAGTCTCCATGGCCACAAATTTAAAAAAGTTGGTGGCCATAGCCACTGTGCCGCGATAATGATCATTGCGCAGTCGATCATCCTGAGTTGCTACACCAGTAGCGCAATTATTGAGATGGCAGATACGCAGATACTTACAACCCAGAGCTACCATTGGACCTGTACCAAAACCGAAGCTCTCGGCACCCAAGATTGCCGCCTTAACTACATCCAGACCAGTTTTAAGACCACCGTCTGTCTGCACTCGCACTTTTTCGCGCAGATCATTGGCACGCAATGTCTGGTGAGTTTCAGTCAACCCAAGCTCCCAGGGAGATCCTGCATGGCGAATCGAGCTAATCGGACTTGCGGCGGTACCACCGTCGTAGCCAGAGATGGTAATTAAATCTGCATAGGCCTTAGCCACGCCAGCAGCGATAGTTCCTACACCGGGTCGCGATACCAGTTTTACTGAAATAAGAGCATCTGGATTAACCTGCTTTAGATCAAAAATCAGTTGGGCCAAGTCTTCAATCGAATAGATGTCATGGTGCGGTGGCGGCGAAATAAGAGTCACCCCCGGAACCGAGTAGCGCAGTCGCGCGATGAGGGCGTTGACCTTGCCACCGGGTAGCTGTCCGCCCTCTCCGGGTTTAGCACCCTGGGCGACTTTAATTTGAATTACTTCAGCGCTGGAGAGGTAAGCTGGGGTCACACCAAACCGGCCAGATGCCACCTGCTTGATTTTTGATGATCGAATCGTGCCATAACGGGCAGGATCTTCACCCCCTTCTCCAGAATTTGACCGCCCACCCAGCGTATTCATTGCTTCGGCTAAGGATTCATGGGCCTCAGGAGACAGAGCACCCAAGGACATCCCGGCGGAGTCAAAGCGCTTCACAATTGACTCTATCGGCTCTACTGCATCTAGCGCTATGGGACTAGCCCTATCACTGATAGAGAGCAAGTCGCGCAAAGTAGCAGCAGGCCTAGTGTTGACTAGTAAGGCGTAGTCCTTCCACAGTTTGTAATTATCTGTCTGCACCGCCTCGTGCATAGTCTGAACAACATCTGGATTGTAGGCGTGATATTCCTGACCATGAACATATTTCAACAAACCACCCGGGTTAATTGGCTTGCGCACCTTCCAAGCTATGGTGGCAAGTTCGGTTTGATCCTGCTCTAAGTCAGCAAAGGTTGCACCCTCAAGTCGACTGGTCAATCCGGGAAAGCACAGATCGATAATTTCTGAGTTCAACCCAATAGCTTCAAATAATAGGGCGCCACGATAGGAGGCTACAGTTGAAATGCCCATTTTTGAGAGGATTTTCAACAACCCTTTATTGATCCCTTTGCGATACTGCTTAAATGCGGTATCTACGTCTATCAGTAACTCGCCACTGCCAATAAGATCGCACAGCACATGGTAACTAAGGTAGGGATAAACTAGCGAGGCACCACAGCCGATCAACGTAGCTATCTGATGCGAATCCCGGGCATAGCCTGTGCTAACGACAATATTTGTATCACAGCGCAAGCCCTGTTCGATCAGATAATTATGCACTGCACCACAGGCTAGCAACGAGTGAATCGGCTGTTTGCCTTCAGCAATATTGTGGTCAGAGAGAATACAGATAACCGCACCATCGCGCACGGCATCGGCAACCTCACTGCAGATACGCTGAATCGCCTGCTTGAGGCTTTCCTCTTTGGTATCGTAGTTGAGCGCAAACTTCCTAACGGGGAAGTCCTCAAACTCATTACCCTTCAGCGCGTAGTACTTGCGAGGTGAAAGCACTGGGCTAGACAGGCCAATACGCTGCCCTGCGTAGGGATTTTCCTGAAACATACTCTGTTCACGACCCAACTCAACACCTAGGGACATCACAACTGCTTCTCGCAATGGGTCTATAGGTGGGTTGGTTACCTGAGCAAACTGCTGTCGAAAATAATCAAATGGGTTGCGATGCTTAGTCGAGAGTACCGCCATTGGCGTATCGTCACCCATCGACGCAACAGCTTCTTGGCCCCCTTCGGCCAATGGTCGCAGAACCTGATCACGTTCCTCAAAAGACACCTGAAACATCTTCATGTAGGTCTTGATCTGCTCTCGACTCAGCGTACCTTCCAGTTCAATACTGTCCATATCAAAACTTGATTCAACCGCGTAGCGCCCTTCACGCAACCACTGCTTGTAGGGATGGCGCGCAGCCAGCTCATCTTCGACCTCGTCGCGGAACATAATACGTCCCTTTTGAGTATCGATTGACAGAATATCCCCTGGACCAAGGCGGCCTTTAGAAACTACATTTTCTGGCTCATAATCATAGACGCCAATCTCTGAGGCCACGGTAATCATATCGTCGCTAGTCATGACCCAGCGCGATGGGCGCAGCCCATTTCTATCCAGAGTACAAACGGCAAATCGGCCATCGGTAATAACCAGCCCAGCTGGACCATCCCAAGGCTCCTGATGCATTGACAGGTAGTCATAAAGAGCACGATGGTCAGGATTACGATCCTCAACATTCTGCCAAGCTGGTGGCACCAAAGTCCTAACAGCCAAATGTAAATCCATCCCACCAGTCACGAGCATCTCGAGCATATTATCGAGGCTTGAGGAATCTGAACCGGTGCGGTTCACTAGGGGTGTAGCCTCCAAAATATCTGGCAACAACTCAGTTTTATATTTGGGTGTCCGTGCCACAGACCAATTGCGGTTACCCACAATAGTATTGATTTCACCGTTGTGAGCCAGCATTCTAAAAGGCTGGGCCAAGGGCCAACGTGGCATGGTGTTGGTAGAGAAACGTTGATGGAATACACAAATTGCTGTCTCCAAACGCTCATCGGCAAGGTCAAGGTAGAATCCGGGTAGATCTACCGGCATCATCAGCCCTTTATAACTAAGAACATTGATGCCGAGACTGGCTATGTGAAAGCTTTCATCTCCTTCAAGGCGTATTTCAGTCTTGCGCCGACCCATATAAAGTCTCGCGCTAAAATTCTTGTCGTCAGCAATATCTCCTGGACCGACGAACACCTGTTCGAATGCGGGTAGTGACTCTATGGCAATGGGACCGAGACAACTTGAATCTGTGGGTACCTCACGCCAGCCTAGTATCTCTAGACCCTGGTTACTCATTTCTTGGTTAATAATATCTTTTGCGGCACTGCGCTGTTCAGCATCTGTACTTAGCATCACCGCACCAACCGCATAGGCTTCCGGTAACTCAGCTCCCAGAGCCTCCGCGAAAACTGTACGCAGAAAGCTATCTGGCTTTTGCATCAATAGACCGCAGCCATCGCCAGTCTTACCGTCTGCAGCCACGCCACCACGGTGAGTCATGCAGGTCAGTGCCTGTATAGCATTTTGCAATAATTTATGACTGGTCTTGCCCTTTGTCTGAGCAATCAGGCCAAAACCGCAGTTATCTTTAAAATCGTCAAGCCGACACAAGCTTTGAGTCATAATTAAACTCTAAAAGTTAAAGTGATGGGTACGCACGGACAGTGTTTCTATCTTTGGCGGCGCAAAGCCCGGTATTTTACACCGAGAACAAGAATACGACAATCAGTTATATGTAGCGAACATGGTCTCTAGCGCAATGAGACTACTATTCAACGCAAAAAAAATTCAATCTTTAAACGCTGTTTCACGTAGATAATACGTAGAATCGACAGGTAATGGTTTACCTATGACAGGCCTTGGTCAAAATTTTCTCCAGCCCTTGCAGGCTAAAATCGGCCGTTACAACCGCTGTACCGATACTTTCTAGCAACACCAGGCGTAATTGGCCGTCCAGTACTTTTTTATCACGCACCATCAGCGCCATAAAGTCATCGGCCTGCATCTCACTTGGAGGTTCCACTGGCAGGCAGAATGCTGCAATTAAATCTTTGATGCGCCCAACATCTGAGGCCGATAGGGCTCCAGACAGCAGCGATAAGTCAGCTGCCATAAGCATACCGACAGCGACAGCTTCGCCGTGCAGCAGTCCAGTGTAATGCTGGAATGTTTCTATGGCATGACCGAAGGTATGGCCTAGATTGAGAATAGCTCTCACGCCCTGCTCAGTTTCGTCAGCACTAACCACCTTGGCTTTATTTAGACAAGAATGCTCTATGGCGTACCTTAGGGCATCAGGATCTCGTTGCATCAAGGCTTCGACGTTCGCCTCCAGCCATTGGAAAAAGTCATAATCGGAGATTAGCCCGTACTTGATGACCTCCGCCATACCTGCACAAAACTCGCGATCTGGGAGCGTGGCCAGGGTATCCGTATCGATAATGACGGCCTGAGGCTGATAAAAAGCTCCTATCATATTTTTACCCAGGGCATGATTTACCGCTGTTTTACCGCCAACAGAGGAATCAACTTGAGCCAGCAACGTGGTCGGGATTTGAATAAACGGTACTCCACGCTGGTAGCTAGCGGCTGCAAAGCCGGTCATATCACCGACCACACCGCCGCCCAGGGCAATTAGGGTGGTCTTTCGATCATGCTGTTGCTCGATTAGCTGGGTGAGGATTAAATTGAGGTTATCGAGGTTTTTATACTGTTCGCCGTCCTTGAGTATGACCTGATCAACCTGCTTGTCTTTTAGCTGCGCCAAAACAGACTGCAAATACAGTGGAGCAATAGTCTCGTTACTTACAACCAATGCTTTTTTGCCCTGTACATACTGGCCGATATCAGCATGGGAAATCTGTCCCGAGCCAATAGTTATAGGGTAGCTGCGCTCCCCCAGATCTACCCTGATGGACTTGGTTTGATTGGAAACACCTTGGTCGGCGATACTCATTTAGACTGCAACTCTGATTAACCGGTTATGTGACACACATTATGCTTAGACCTGCCAGATTATCAAAGCTCTGATAGCGCTTCAGCGAGTTTTTTTGCAATTTTGCTAGGCTGTGTGGCGCCTGAGGGAAATATCAGATCGGCAATCTCTCGATACAGAGGGTCACGTTTTGCAACCAACTGATCGATAACCCCTCGCCTATCGTCAACTTGTAGCAGCGGCCTATTTTTATCTCGCTTGGTGCGCTCGTAGAGCTGTTCTTTAGTAGCGGATAGGTAGACTACCTGCCCATTGTGCTGCAGTGTTGTGCGGTTTTCAGGGCGAAGAATGATACCGCCGCCAGTAGCAATAATGCTGGAGGGAGAGGTTTCTATAATCGTTTTAAGCACTCTAGTCTCACGATCACGGAAGCCATTCTCGCCTTCCATATCAAATATCCATTGAATATCGGCGCCAGTCCTAGCTTCAATTTCATTGTCTATATCTACAAAGGGCCGACATAGAAAGTCAGCTAGCCTTCTACCAATAGTGGTTTTGCCGGCCCCCATGGGGCCAACTAAAAAAATATGTTGTTCGCTCATCGATCCAAAAGATTTTCATCAAGTATTTTAGGAGTTATAAAGATGAGTATTTCACGTTTTTCAATATTTCGCAGGTCATTTCTGAAAAGCTTGCCCAAATAAGGTATATCCCCTAAAAAAGGTACCTTTTTAGTGCCCCTAACCTCCTCTGTTTGAAAAATACCACCTAGTACCAGAGTTTGCCCATCTCCTACCAGCGCCTGAGTCTGGATACGAGTCACATCGATTGAAGGCTCACCACCGGAAATTATGGAACCTACAGAATCCTGAGAAACTAATAAGTCCATAATGATACGGTTGTCTGGTGTAATCTGTGGCGTTACCTCAAGAAGCAGCACCGCTTCTTTGAATTCAACGCTGGTAGCGCCGCTGGCGGTTTCCTTTTCGTAGGCGATTTCGGTACCAGATTTAATGATCGCCTGTTGCTTGTCTCCAGTTAAAACCTTCGGCTGGGAGACTATTTCTCCGTAGCCATCTGACTCTAAAGCACTGAGCTCAAGATCAATAAAAAAGTTATCTGTAAGGTAGCCTAGACTAAAGGATCCGGAGGGATTGGCTATACCTAAGTCGACCGCTAAGCTATCACTCAGGTTAAAGTCATAGGTTTTGGTAAACTCTAAAACCCCGTCATCGGCATTACCAATAACTCCATCTGCACCAGCGTCTGGTTGAATTTCATCTGCCGAATAAGTAAATGACTCCTTAACTCCGGCTCCGGGTGTGAGCCCAGATCGTTGCCCTGAAAAACCTAATGTCCTGTCACCAAAGGCGTTACTCATAGGGCCGCCTGCCAGCTTACTAATACCAGCTAAACCCCAGGTTGCACCCAACTCCTTTTTAAAATCGTTATTAGCGATGACAATGCGGGCTTCAATCAACACCTGCTTGATAGGTATATCGATTTCATCAATGAGATCTCTAAACTCATTAATTTTATCTTCTGTATCAGTCAATATAATCGTGTTAGTCCGTTCATCAACAATAGCGCTACCGCGGGCAGACAGAAAGCCAGGAGTCCCAACATCTGCAGATTGATCGTTATTTAACCGTCTACGCTGATCAGTTTTAGTGGTGAACAACTCAAAAACCTTTCCGGCATCTGCGTATTTAACTCGCACAAAGGTTGTTCCAAGTGGCGTCAATTGCTGTAGCTGCTTATTAGTTTCGATCTGCAAACGTTCCTGTTCAGCGATTTCTGCTGCTGGCGCCACCATTAATATGTTGCCTTGCAAACGCCTGTCTAGCCCTTTGGATCTGAGCACTGTCTCTAGAGCCAGATCCCAAGGCACATTATCTAAACGCAGAGTAATACTTCCGGTCACGGAATCGCTGACAATTAGATTTATCGAGGTAAACTCCGCGATAATTTGTAGCACTGACCGCACATCGATATTTTGAAAATTAAGTGATAGTGGATCACCTGTGTAGTCCAAGTTTTTATTTTGCGTCTCTACCTCTGCATCGGTGCGCGGCCTTAGACTAACCATATACTGGGTGTCAATCTGATATATCCGATAGTCGTATTGACCCGAGGCTTCAATTGTAATGATCGTACTGGAACCTTTTTGACTACTATCGATAGTGTGTACTGGCGTTGCAAAATCTACCACATCCAGCCGACGATCCAGTTTCTCAGGAAGTTCGGTGCTATAAAATTCTAAACTAATATTTTCACCCACTTTATGAACATCAACACTGACGACTGAGTTACTCAGATTAATTTTTACTAAACCAGCACCCTGTGGCTCACGCCTGAAATCTACGTCTGTTATTTCAATGGCCCAGCTATTGAATCCCAATAATAATAAGAAAAATAAGCAATATTTCAGATCATTTATCGTCTTTTTCTCAATATTACTCACTATTCAGTTATCACAAGCGTTCGGGGCCGACTGACCCATCCGCGCTTACCATCTGGAACGATTTCTAAAACATCTAATTCAATATTATCTATTCCAATGATTTTGCCGAAATTTCTACCTAAATAATTACCCGTTGAAACTCGGTGTATCCGGCCATTGCCGTCATCGATTAAGGCCCAGATCCGGTCTCCTTTAGCTAGACTCCCTACCATTGACAAAGCACTGTAATTGTAAAGCTCTAAAGCTTCTTTTGGGCGGCTGTGATTGGGCTCAGATACAGCATTGCCAGTTACTCTTTCATCACCGATCATAACCATTGGCGGCACAAAGGGACTACGCATTCCTAGATTGCTGTATCTATACCTCTGTACCTCCATAAATCTAGGTAGCGGCTCAATATGGCTCTGAGGGAGATTGCGCCAATCAGCCATTTTTTCATAGAGATCATCGGGCTGCCTAATATCTGAGCAGCTAGTCATTAGAAGTAGAATAACCGTCAGTATACGGTTATTCATTGCATGCTCTGGATTTTATAGCCATAGCTCTTGGCCTCGACCACTAGATTGAGCGAGTTGCTATTAGTTTGTGTGATTGAGTAATCATGTAATGTAACAAGCCTTGGTAACGCCGCCACACCACTGACAAAGGAACCGAAATCATGGTAGTTACCAGTGACATCAATATTAATGGGTATCTCGATATAAAACTTATTAACTCGCTCTGGCTGCAGGGCAATGGATTTTATTATTAGGCCACTGTCGTCGGCTATATCAGTAATATCTTCAAGCAAACCAGGCACTTCCCCATCTTTAGGAAACTGCTCGATTAAGGTGCCAAAGATTTGTCTTAACTCAATCATTTGCTGACGATAATTATTCAACTCAGACGCTTTAACCGCTTTGCGCTGATATTCCCCAAGTAAAATAGTTTCTTTTTGAGCATAGATAGATTGGTGCTGATGAATATCTTTTACTTTCAAAAAATATCCTGTAATTGGTATCACCAATGCCAACATTATGAGCAGTATTTTTTTCAACCAACTGGGCCAGATTCCTATCTCTCGAATATCCAGATCGGTTAGATTAAATTCGGCTAATTCGTTTAAAAAGTTTTTAAATAACATATCCACTCGAATAAGATATCTCACAGCTCTAAGCTATGAACCCTAATCAATCACAGCATTGAGTTAAGCTACACCAATACCCCTAACCTTCAATCTGTATGAGTAGATCAAACTTGCTGCCCCGGGCATGGGTGGTTTGGTTTTGTGTCACTTTGATGAGTTTAGGATGCTGATATTTGTATGAGTTCTCTAGGTTTCTCATCAGATCTGAAATAAGGTTGTTTGACGTGGCAAAGCCAGATATTTTTACCTCGGCGTCGGTTTTATCTAACTCTGCTATATATATACCAGCTGGCAATACACGCACTAGCTCATCAAAAATCTTTACAATTTCAAAACGGGTACTCTGTAGGTGTTGGAGGACTTCTAATCTGGCTATCATTTCCTGCTTCTTATTTTTTAGCTCACCCATTTCGGCAACTTTTTCATCTAACATTGCTAGATTTCTGCCGATGTAAAGAGTCCGTTCCCTTTGATGATCTAGGGTAGTATCGGCATAGGTTATCCAGATCAATACTAGCGATCCTGCCAACAGGCTGGTCAAACCAAGTTTTATAAGATATTCCTTTGTCTGCTTTTGTTGCGACTCCTCTCGCCAAGGTAACAAATTGATCTGCGACATTAAGCAAAACATCTCAGCGCCAGCCCAAGAGCCACCATCATGGTTGGTCCATGTTTGACTGGGAGGCACCGGTTGCTCGATTGATTAACTTGCAAAGTGGCCATTGGATTGCAATTCACCGCAGGCAAGCCGAGAGTATGCTCGAGTTCTGTAGCCAAATTATCAAGAGTTGAGCCACCCCCTACTAAAAATATGCGGTCGATATTGCTATATTGACTGGAGGAATAAAAAAACTGCAAAGACCTAGCTATATGTTTAATCAATGACGCTCTAAAAGGCGCGTGTATCTCTGTTTCATAGCTATTGGGTAGCCGCTCATTACGATTTTCATCAATCGCCTGTTCAAAGGAAACCTGGTATCTGCGCTGAACTTCATCGGTAAGCTGCTTGCTACCAAATAGTTCCTCTGCGCTGTAAATCGCTCTACCCTTAATCAGCACTGTAAAAGTAATCATTGAGGCGCCAATATCGGCGATAGCGACTAGTCGATCACCGACTCTATTTAATTGATCTCTAATTAATTTGTAGGCACGCTCGACAGCGAAGACCTCAATATCAATGACTTTGGCTGTAAGTCCGGCCATTTCGAGCGCCTGGCAACGTTGCTCAATGTTTTCTTGCCGGCAGGCTGCAAGTAATACGCGCACTAAATTTGTATTGCTCTGAACTGGACCCAAAATATCAAAATCAAGAGCGATCTCTTCCAATGGGTACGGGATATATTGGCCTGCCTCTAATTCAATCTGCTTTTTCATCTGCAACTCAGTGAGTCTCCTGGGCAGTTCAATTTCTTTGGTAATTACACAGGCCCCCGATACCGCAACGGCTGCCGCAGAGCACTGGGTTTTTGACTTAGATACCACCTTGGCGATAGTGTCTGCTAAACCTTCGATATCGATGATGTTTTTCTCAACTACTGTATTGGCCGGAAGTGGCATTAGACTGCAAGCCTCAACTCTGTAGGTATCTGTCGGCTTACTCAACTCGATTAACTTAACCGCAGACGATGAAATATCCAGTCCGAGCATTGGCTTAGCTGGCCTTGGCATAAACTTTAAAAACCTCATTGCTTTGCTACTATTCCTGTCTAGCGTGGGAAATCCTAAGAAGAAATGACATTAACAGCCTTTACCGAGCTCGCAAATGATGCACTTCACATTACCTACACCTTATAATGGCAACTCATTTTATTGGTGACTGACAAATGCGGTCCTTGACTAAACGGAAACTACTGAAGTACTTATCGATTCTAACGCTACTTGGCAGTGGCGCATTTCTTATTGTTGCCTCATGCTTATATCTCTACCTAAGCCCTAAGCTACCATCAGTCGAGGAGCTAAAAGAGATAGAACTACAGATACCACTGCGAATTCACTCTCAAGATTTAAAAGTCATAGCGGAATTTGGAGAGAAGAAGCGCTCACCTGTTAGTTTTGAGGAAATACCCCAACCCATGATTTACGCCTTTTTAGCTGCCGAAGACGACAGCTTTTTTGAGCATAAAGGTATTGTCATATCCGGTCTGGCGCGCGCGGCCTTCGAACTAGTGACGACAGGATCAATCCGCAGTGGCGGCAGCACCATCACCATGCAGGTAGCTCGCAACTTCTTTTTAAGTAAGCGCCAAGAGTTTACACGTAAATTTAATGAGATATTGTTGTCCTTTAGAATTGAGGAAGAACTTTCTAAACAGGAAATCCTGTCTCTTTACACCAATAAAATATATATGGGCAATCGAGCCTATGGTGTTGGCGCGGCAGCCCAAGTCTACTACGGCAAAACCTTGGATGAACTGAGTCTTGCTGAAATAGCCACCATCGCCGGATTGCCCAAGGCACCATCGCGTTATAATCCTTTGGCCAACGCTGAACGTTCTACCCAGCGCAGAGACTGGATTCTTGGTCGCATGCTGTCGCTGGGAAATATCAACCGAGCTGAATATCAAGCAGCAATCGCCGAAGTAGATGGGGCCTCTTATCATGGCTCTATCTCAGAGATGGATGCCGCCTATGCCGCAGAAATGGTTCGGCAAGAGGTCATTGCTAAATTTGGTCTCAAAGCCTACACCGAGGGCTATACAGCAATCACTACCCTGGACTCAGCACTTCAGTCCCACGCGGTTAAAGCCGTCCAGTCAGGCATCCTAGCCTATGACCAACGTCATGGTTATCGAGGTGTTGAGCAAACTGCGTTGGCGCCGGATATGTGGTTAGAGATATTGCAAAAAACGCCGGTTTATGGAGGTCTAGAGCCGGCAATCGTCACCGAGGTAGCCGATGATCATCTGTTGCTAATAACTAAGGATGGTCAGCAACTGCCACTCAATTGGCTCGATGGATTAGAGAATTTAAGAACCTACAGAACCGTCAACGCACGCAGTGCACCAATTGGCTCGGCGAATGATCTATTTGTGGTTGGTGATTTAATTCGTGTTAGTCGCTACTCCAAAGATCGTGTGAGTCTCGCCCAGTTGCCAGAGGCTCAGGCCGCCATGGTCGCTATCGGCCCTAAAAATGGTGGCATAAGAGCCCTAGTGGGCGGTTTCGACTATCGCCAGAGTCGCTTTAACCGAGTCACCCAGGCCACTCGCCAACCGGGATCGAATTTTAAGCCCTTCATTTACACCACTGCTTTAAGTAGCGGTTTTACCGCCGCTTCAATGATTAATGATGCGCCAGTTGTATTTGATGATAGTAAATTGGAGGACACCTGGCGGCCTGAAAACGATGGCGGTAAATTTTATGGCCCTACCCGGCTGCGCGAGGCCCTTTATCGTTCACGCAATCTAGTGTCTATTCGACTGTTGCGGCGCATGGGTATAGACCGCACCTTGGAAGGTCTGCAATCCTTTGGCTTTAATACCAGCGAGATGCCGCTTGATCTCTCTCTGGCACTGGGTAGCCATGCGCTAACTCCACTAGAAATAGCTGCTGGTTACGCCGTGTTTGCCAACGGGGGGTTTCAAGTCAGCCCATATATTCTCGACAAAGTGATTGATCGCAATGGCGATATTATTTTTCAGGCGAGCCCCGCAACTGTCTGTAATCCCTGCGTAGAACAAGAGGCCGCACAGGACTCTCAGGCCCTCGACCTGCAACTGGAGGAGTTACTCAACAATCTGGCCCAAGAATCTCTGCCGGATAATGCAAAAGAGAGCTGGGAAGTCATTAAACAGGCACTACAAAATACGGATAGCGCCAGCTCAGTTCCCGCCACCCGAGTAATCGATGAACAGACCGCATTTTTAATTGATTCAATGCTTAGGGATGTTATTTTACGCGGCACCGGGGTCAAGGCAAAAAAGCTCAATCGATCTGATCTAGCCGGTAAGACCGGCACTACCAATGGTCCAAGAGATGCTTGGTTTTCAGGCTATTCTCCGGATCTGGTTACCACTGCATGGGTTGGCTTTGATGACAATTCGCTAATTGGTCGCAATGAATATGGTGGATCTGCGGCGCTACCGATCTGGATTGAATTTATGGGCGCTGCATTGGCTGGCGAAACTGAGGTTGCGCACCCGCAGCCAAACGGCATTGTGATGGTCAAGATCGACGCCAAAACTGGCAAACGCGTGGCCCCGAATCAAAATGGTATCTTTGAATTTTTCAAAACCAAAAATGTACCAGAACTATTGAATTCTGATGGCTCTGTACCGGCCGACAATCAAAATCCACTACCAGAAGATCTGTTTTAAAATGAATTCATTACTAATGGATTGGAACAACATAGATACCGTTCTCCTTGATATGGATGGTACGTTGCTCGATTTACACTTCGATAATTTCTTCTGGCTTCAGCATTTACCCAGACGCTACAGCGAACTGCATGGAATCGAACTGACTAAGGCTCGAGATAACTTACAACAGCGTATGGCGTCTACCCAGGGCACTTTAAATTGGTACTGCACGGATTTTTGGTCACAACAATTTGATCTAGATGTGGTTGCACTCAAGCGGGAAGTCATGGCACTTATCAATGAACGGCCTCAGGCTCTGGATTTTCTCTCTGCACTGGGCAGCCATGGCAAACAACGAATTTTAATTACCAATGCCCACCGCGATAGTATCGATATAAAGTTTTCTGTAACGGCCATCGAGTCGCGGCTGGATGAGGTTATATCTTCGCACGATTATGGCTACCCAAAAGAGGATCAGCTATTTTGGCAACACCTGCAAAAAAATATGCCCTTCGATCCTAGCAGAACACTATTTATCGACGATTCCGAGCCTGTCTTGGAGTCAGCAAAGAAATATGGGGTCGCCCATTTACTTTGTATCGACAAGCCTGACAGCAAATATCCAGCGAGAACCTGTGCAAACTTCGCGTCAATCGCCGACTTTGCGCAGATTATCAACCTCGACTAGAGCGCCTAAATTATGGAAAAGGTACGGATTGATAAGTGGTTGTGGGCTGCAAGGTTTTATAAGACGCGCTCCCTTGCTAAATCGGCAATCGAAAGTGGCAAGGTCCATATTGACGGCCAAAAATCAAAACCCAGTAGAATGCTAGAATTAGGCCTAATGCTCAATATTCGTCAAGGCGACACCACCAAAACAGTCGAAGTTATTGCTCTATCCGAACAGCGGCGAGGCGCGCCTGAGGCACAGTTGTTATATCAAGAGACAGAACAGAGCGTTGAGCTTCGGGAAAAGGCATCCGCTAAACGCAGTGCCTTCTACGGGTCAACGCCAATGTCGGTGCGTCCCAATAAAAAACAGCGTCGCCAAATACATCGCTTCAATAATATTAATGACTAATTCCCATAATAAAAGAGTTCTTTAAGAGCAATAATTTTTTGCTTTGTAAGGTATTAGCTCACTAGAAACAGTACAATACTGAACATGAAAAAGAACGATATATTACAGCGCTTCCTCTTTGATGGCACAGATATTAGGGGTGAAATAGTCACCCTAGAGACAAGCTATCAAACCATTGTCGGCAAACACAACTACCCACCATCTGTAGCTGAGTTGTTTGGTGAATTTATTGCGGCGGCCAGCCTACTGAGCGCGACACTAAAATTTCCAGGCATTATCTCTATTCAGGCTAGGGGTGATGGTCCGCTATCTACCGTGATGGCCGAATGTGCCGCGGGCACTCAATTACGGGGCATTGTCAGGGGCGACTTACCGGCGGCAGGGAATGTTTCAAGCCTACAGGACATGCTAGGCTCTGGGACCCTGGCTATTACCATTGAGCCAGAAGATGGCGAGCGCTACCAAGGGATAGTCCCTATGGAATCAGGCAGCCTAAGTCAGTGTCTCGAATTCTACTTTCAGCAGTCCGAACAATTGCCAACCAAACTTAGACTCAGCGCCAACCCAGAACTAGCTGCCGGTATTCTTGTACAGCAGATGCCCCGCACCGGCGACAGTGCTAAAAATATATCTGATTGGGAGACCGTATCGGCGCTGCTCGAAACTATCAAGCCAGAAGAACAGCTCAGTCTCTCCCACAATGATCAGCTATATTTACTCTTTCATGAGGAAGAGGTCCGCCTTTTTGAACCGCAATATTTACAGTTTTTTTGCAGTTGCTCAAAACAGAGAACTGAGAGTGCGCTAATTAATCTGGGCATTACAGAGATGCGAAACATTATCGAGGAACAGGGACGAGTACTTATCACCTGTCAGTTTTGCGATGAAGAGTACTGTTTTAATAAAGAGCATATTGAGTCTCTTTTTAATAGCCCCGAAGCCACGCTGCACTGACAACGCACGACTAATAGCTGTTCAGATATGAGGTCAGACACTCATGGCTCTGCATGGGTCTGTCGAGGGTTTTTTCAGCCTATTTAGCTAACCTGATGGATCATCAACGATAGGAATCACAGACCAATTGCCCTTGGAATTTGTCACCTAAAAAAGGACAGATCAAGCCCCTCACTGGAGCGCGGACGATTTTAATAGCACTGTCACCAGCACCCTCTACCCCACAGACTTATTGACCTAAGCCGCTGGCACTGGTACCTAGAAATAGTATTGGTCCCGTACAATCATAGGACAGGATTAACTCAGAGCCATTATCGCCGCTACAAATATAAGCATCAGAAGGTAAAAAACCGCGCTTTTAAAGGCGCGGTTTTTTAGATCTGTGATCCAATCAGAATGATTTACTGACTGTTGTCCAAAATATGATCAATAGCCGCAATCACTTCGTCATCGCTACAATCCATGCAAGTGCCGCGCATAGGCATTCCCCGAATACCGTTGATAGCATTGGCATAGACTGTCTCTATCCCCTGCTCTAACCGCTCAGCCCAGGCCACAGCATCACCCATCATAGGCGCACCAGCGATCCCAGAAGTATGACAAGCCATACAATTAGTGCCGTAGATATCACTACCGGAACGCCCAGTACCACCTGCACTAACCATCGCAGTGACCACTTGGCCTGCCATAACCACATGTCCCACAGGGGCAATGCGCTCTGCGACTTGTTGTTCTTGAGTAGCGGTCAATTCGACGCTCCCATCCTGCCCACCGCAACCAATCAGAAGTGCACAGGCTATCGTAATCAGTCCAAAAGTTTGTTTCATTGTTGGCTCCATCGAAGCATTAAATGGTTGTAAATTCATTAGGCGAGCATTATACATAGGTAGCTCGAAATACTCACCAGCTCAATTTAAAATAACACCCTAGCCCAGCGGCCTTATACCGACGGCACGGCGAGCTTTGGCCATTAATGAGGCACTGTGGTCCCGCGCTTTTAGAGCACCCTGTTGTAATACGGCTTCAACCTGTGCTGGGTTTTCCAGTAGCTGCAGATACTTCTCACGGGGTTGTTTAATCTGCTCATTAATCAGTTCGAAAAGTTGTTTTTTTGCTTCACCCCAGGCTATGCCATTGGCAAATTCTCTTGCCATAGCAGTAGTTTGCTGAGGCGTGGCAAATGCCTTCCAAATCTGAAATACCGCAGAGCTCTCGGCATCTTTCGGTTCGCCTGGTTCAAGTAAGTTGGTCTTAATCTTGTTGATATGCTTTTTCAACTGCTTTTCGGTTAAAAACAAGGGAATAGTATTGCCGTAGCTTTTACTCATCTTGCGACCATCGAGGCCCTGCAAGATGGCTGCATCGTCATCAACCTGCGCTGCAGGCAATACAAAGTGCTCACCGAAATGATGATTGAAACGCTGGGCGATATCTCGTGCCATTTCTACATGCTGAATCTGGTCACGGCCCACAGGAATTTTATGAGCATTAAACATAAGGATATCTGCCGCCATAAGTATCGGGTAACTAAACAGACCCATAGTAATGGCCGTATCCTCGTCTTCGCCCGACTCAACGTTAGCCTGAACAGCTCCTTTGTAGGCATGGGCGCGATTCATCATACCTTTGGCCGCCATACAGGTTAGTAGCCAGGTTAATTCTGGAATTTCTGGAATATCCGATTGGCGATAAAAGATTACCTTGTCGGTGTCCAAACCAAGCGCCAACCAAGCAGAGGCAATTTCTAATGTCGACTGATGCACTAGCTCGGGATTCTGATGCTTGATTAAGGCGTGATAATCAGCCAAAAAGAAAAAGGACTCATAGTCCCCCGAGAGGCTCGCTTTGATCGCGGGTCTAATAGCGCCCACGTAGTTACCAAGATGAGGGCTTCCCGAAGTAGTAATACCAGTTAAAACACGCTGCTTACTCATAAAAAATCTACTATTTAATGCTAGTGGTTATCATAGTCATTCATAGAAGTTACTCAACCTCTATCACTAATCTAGGCTTTGGCGACGCGCAGATTGCCGGGTGTATTAAAAAACTTCGTCAATACATTGGTCAGTCGCAAAGGATCTTGGGACCCTGTCACCTCACGGCAAGAGTGCATCGCTAACTGGGCAATACCTACATCTAGAGTCGGCACTCCAAGCCGTGAAGATGTTATAGGCCCAATGGTGCTGCCGCAACCGAGATCACTACGAGATACAAATGTTTGTACCGGCACATCTGCCTGGGCACAAAACTGCCTAAACAGACTCGCCGTTAAACTCGTTGTCGCATAGCGTTGCTTAACATTCACCTTGATTACTGGACCACCATTTAGCTTTGGAACATGAGAGCTGTCATGCTTTTGGAGATAGTTGGGATGGCCTGCATGGGCATTATCACATGAGATCATCAGTGATTTATCAGTAACAGAATTACGTTCGTGGTGTTGCTGGGCACCATTGAGCCGGTCCAACACCGCCTCAAGAAAGGGGCCATCTGCACCTACTGCCGACACGCTACCTACTTCCTCATGGTCATTGCATACCATCACACAGGTATTACTGCTATCAGCCTGTATCAATGCCTCGGTAGCAACAAAACAACTCAGTAAGTTATCAAGCCGCGCCGATGCGAGAAACTCATTGTTGATACCTACCATAGCAGCACCCTGAGTATCGTATAAGCACAACTCGTAATCCAGCACTTCTCCACCATCAGGCAAAAACTGCTCAGCGAGCAGAGAGCGAAAATCTTTGGTTTTTTGACTGAGCATGAGTATCGGCGGAATATCTGTCTGTGCATTAATAGTGCGGCCTTTGTTAGCCTCTCGATCAAGATGTATTGCGAGGCTGGGAATCATAGCCACCGGGCGCTTAAAATCTACTAATATCTGCTTAAGCTCATCATCGCTATCTCGATAGACAAGTCTACCCGCAATCGATAGATCACGATCAAACCAGGGGTTTAGCAACGCGCCACCATAAACCTCTACCCCAAGCTGAAAATAACCACTCTTAGACAGTTCAGGTTGTGGCTTAACCATCAAACAGGGACTGTCTGTATGGGCTCCTACCATACGCAGACCAGTTTCCATCGGAGACTCAGATCCTACTGTAAACGCTATAATGGAGGAGCCATTGCGAGTTACAAAATGTTTATCCCCTGCCTCTAAGGACCAGTTATCTGATTCCTCAAGCCGAGTAAACCCGGCCTTAGCCAATATCTCACAAATACTGGCCACGGCATGAAACGGCGTCGGTGAAGTATCTAAAAATGCTATCAGTGACTGATTAAAATCCTCTGTATCTGGGCCTTGCATGGTCATTCGCATTTTCCTTTGAGTTAGCCTTTTAGCTTAGTTTTTTAATATTATTTTTTTAGTTTTAGTCGCGCGAGTAAACTTGAGGTGTCCCAGCGGCTACCGCCTAGTTTTTGTACCTCTGCATAGTATCCATCTACTAGCTCGGTAACTGGAAGCGCGCTGCCATTAGCCTTACCCTCTTGCAAGGCAAAGCCCAGATCTTTGCGCATCCACTGCACAGCAAAACCATGATCGTACTCGCCTGCCAGCATAGTTTCATAACGATTCTCCATTTGCCAAGATTGAGCAGCTCCCTGAGAAATAGTATCGATTACCTGGTTGGGATCCAAACCTGCATTAACGGCAAAATTGAGTCCTTCAGCCAAGCCTTGAATCAATCCGGCAATACATATTTGATTGACCATCTTACACAACTGGCCACTGCCGACTGGGCCCATAAGCTGGACTGCCTTTGCATAGCTGGCAATAATCGACTCAACCTTAGCAAAATCTTGGCTATGTCCACCGCACATTACCGTGAGTTTCCCACTTTCTGCGCCCTGCTGACCACCAGAAACCGGCGCATCAATAAAGCGACAACCTCTGGCTTCAAAGGCCACCGCAAGCTGCTTAGCCAATTCAGCAGATGTAGTGGTGTGATCAACCAAAACAGCACCGGGCCTTAGACCGTTGCGAATGCCCTTGGGCCCTAACGCAACATCCTGCACATCTCGATCATTTCCGACACAGAGGAACACAGCGTCGGCTTCTAACACTGCAGCCTCTGGTGTTCTGGCCATTTGTCCCGAGTATTGACTACACCAGCGTTGTGCTACTGCAGTAGTCCGGTTATAAACTGTTACGTCAAAATCATTGCGACTTAGCCATCCCGCCATAGGATAACCCATTACCCCAAGACCCAAAAAAGCAACTTTTTTTATCATAGGCCGATGCCTCTAACCCATTATTAGGTATATTAATATGCCACCTAGCAGCAGCCGGTATATCACAAAAGGTAACATCCCCACTCGCTCAACGAATCGCAGAAATGTATGAATACATAGATAGGCTGTAATACCAGACACAAAAGATCCGAGAAAAATTTCCAACCAGGGTACAGAGGTCTGCCCCATCAACTGTGCACCCTTATAGCCGCCGCTTAGAGCAATAACAGGAATAGACAGTAAAAACGAGAAACGGGCGGCAGAGAGACGGTCAAAGCCAAGCATAAGTGCCGCCGTAATCGTAACTCCAGATCTAGAGGTTCCAGGAATTAGTGCTAGAACCTGAGCGAGCCCAACTAATAATGCAGACTTCCACGTGAACTGAGTAATCGTTCTATTAGCACGCGCACTCAGGTCAGCCCAACCTAGCAGCAATGCAAATAAAATAGTAGTTGTAGCTATAACAGCTATGGAGCGAAGATGTACCTCAATGAAACCAGCCAATACTAGTCCGGCTACACCTGCGGGGACCGTCCCAATGGCAATATACCATGCGAGATTACCCTCTGGACTTTGCGTACCATTTAAACTTCTAAGCCAGGCACTAGAAAGTTGTCGTATTTCCTGACGAAAATACAGCACAACCGCAACAAATGATCCGAGGTGAACAGCAACATCAAACGCCAAACCCTGATCAGGCCAACCGAAAATTTTTGCAGGTAAAATAAGATGCGCTGAACTAGAAATAGGAAGGAATTCAGTTAAACCTTGTATTATTGCCAGCCAAATAGCCTGAAAGATATCCATAAATTACACAGCCCTGATGCGCTTACGTTTTTGCCAGGCATCATTGCCGCGCAAATAGACCAATTCAATTGCATCGATCGACTGGCCCAAGCCTTGGGTCAGCATTGGAAGCGCCATCTCTGACAAGTCCAGAGCATCTGGATAAACCTCAAATGATATGGGTTCTTGAAATTGTGCTACCTCACCGACTAAGGCCCCAGGCTCACACTGGTTGAAAGCCTGAAGAACCTGATCCGCACTTAACAGTTGATCCTCCATCATTGCAATGGGCACAGAGCCATTTTGGAGACGATAGCAGCCACAGTTAAATTCGCCCATTCGGGCGTCCAGTACTGGCATCACAGCCATACCATCACTGAGGCTATACTTGCGGGCAGCGGTCAGTGCCATCACCTGGAGCGTAGAGATTGGCACCACAGGCAAATCTAGACCAAATGCCAGGCCCTGCACCGTTGCGAAACCAATCCGTAAACCGGTAAACGATCCTGGTCCTACGCTTACAGCCAACCCACTAAGCTGACGGGCTTTTACACCAGCTTCGTTTAGCACATCATCAACCATCGACATTATCAACCGAGTATGAGAACGGGGCTCTTCACAGTAGCGTGAGGTCACAGTATCTCCAATACGCAGAGCAACTGAGCAGGCGGGCGTAGAGGTCTCTATTGCTAAAACTGATGTCATTATTATTCTCGGTTAGTTTTTGCTATTTTCCAAATACTATCTTTTCGGGTATTGGCACATTACTTATTAGGCAAAAAAAATCCCCCACCGTAGGTGAGGGATTTTACAGGTCTAAAACTAATTAGACTATCAGGATTTTGCTTCTGGCGTCTTTTTAGCTGCTGCTTTTTTAGCTGGTGCTTTCTTAGCTACTGCTTTTTTAGCTGATGCCTTTTTGGCCGGTGCTTTCTTAGCTACCGCTTTTTTAGCCGGTGCTTTCTTAGCTACTGCTTTTTTAGCGGGCGCTTTCTTAACCACTGATTTCTTATCTTTTGCAGCTGCTTTAGCACCTTCCGCCTTAACTTTTGCTTCAGCTTTTTTCTGAGTTGCCTTTACCTTCGCCGCTAGCTTCTTCGCCGCAGCTTTAAGCTTTTTAGCATCCTGTGCCGAGCGCGCCTTAGTCCAGCGCTCCTCAAACTTCTTAACAGCAGCTGCTAGATCTGCTGAAACCTTTTTCTGCATTCTTGCTTCAGTCGCCGCCAGTGCTTCTTTGGCAGCAGCTTCTGCGGCACTTACTGAATCAGATATCTGCGCTAGACGCAATGAGCTCTTGGCCGCCTTGACATCATTTTGCATCGACTGAAACTTGGCGTTGGCCACTTTAAATGCTTTTCGGGCAGCGGCCAGTGCTCTTCGGGCTGCTGGTGTCGCCTTTGCAGTTAATTTTGTTTTCGCATCAGAAATCTTGACGCGGGTAGCAGTCAACTTTTTGGCCTGCGTAGCCAACTTAGTCTGTACTGCAGTAACTTTTACTGCTGCTTTTTGCGCTGCGGTCGTTTTTAGGGTTTTTTTGGCAGCTACTTTTTTAGCACTTTTTTTCATAGCAGGTTTTTTCACTTTAACTCTCCGAGGCTAACTATTTAAAGGATTTAATTAGAAGAACGTACTCTACCTATGGTGTTAAACGAATTTTAAGCGCCAGCTATTTACTTTAGCAACCTTTAACACGCAATAACTCGCAAAAACACACTATTTACAGTCTTTTGCAGAGTTATTGTTGCCCACCTCAGGTTTTCGAAAGCCTTTTACTAATTTTCAAAAAAGTTACGCTTACTCACCGAGCACTGTAATAATTCGCGTTTGAACATCACTTAGGGGCCCTAAACCGTCAATGGATGCAAATACCGGAGCCTTTTCTTGTGACTCAGAAAGGTCAGTATAAAACTTTACTAAAGGCATAGTTTGCTGATGATAAATATCGAGACGGTTGCGTACCGTTCCCTCCTGATCATCTACTCTTTGTACTAGAGGCTCACCAGTTTCATTGTCCATACCTGCAACTGACGGAGGATTATGCTGTACATGGTACACCCGACCCGAACTCTCATGAACTCGACGACCACTTAGCCGTGAGACAATTTCTTCATCTGCAACAGAAATTTCAATGACAAATTCAATATCCACACCAGCATCAACTAATGCCTCAGCCTGAGGGATTGTGCGCGGGAATCCGTCAAATAAAAACCCGTTTTCACAATCGGGCTGAGCAATACGCTCTTTTACTAAAGCAATAATAAGGTCATCAGAAACCAAGCCACCCGAGTCCATAACGCCTTTTACCTGCATACCCAGATCACTGCCGGCTTTGACTGCAGCGCGAAGCATATCGCCCGTTGAGATTTGCGGTACAGAATACTTCTCTGTAATAAACTGCGCCTGTGTGCCTTTGCCGGCACCAGGGGGGCCTAATAAAATCAGTCTCATTCAACCAGTTCCTTTAATAGATTAATCTTGGAAGTTCGGGTAGCCAAAGAGGATAATTTCGAAAGCCGACCAACCCCAAAAAGGGCGCTCACCATACAGGTTTTGATCATGTCAGACAACCTGTGGCCGCAGTTGCCATATAGCATTTAAATGTATAATTACCATTTTCTAGCGTTATTCTTGGGTCTTAACTTGAGCCCACAATAACTCTAACTCGGCACTGGTCATATTAGTAAAATTCTTACCTGCAGCCAGTAACTCCATTGCCTGAAAACGGCGTTTAAATTTACTACTAGATAATCGCGTTGCCCGCTCTGGATCTAAGGAAAGATGGCGTGCTAAATTCACACAACTAAACAGTAAATCACCCATTTCATCTTCCATAGCAACTTTGTCACCTTTGGCAATCTCGATCTCTAGCTCAGCGATTTCCTCTTTTATTTTGGCGAGAACATCTTGCGGATCGGTCCAATCAAATCCCACTGAGGCAGCACGCTTTTGTAATTTACAAGCATGACTCAGCGCAGGCAGTGATATGGGTATATCGGCAAGAATACCGGTTTCCCCCTTTTCGGCGCGTTCGCGCTGCTTTATGAGTTCCCAAGTATTATTTATTTTTTTAGTATCAAAAATCGCATCGGCAGACCTGACTGATTGCAATGTGCCATCGGGGAACACATGGGGATGTCGACTAATTAATTTATCGGTAATACCACTTACAATCATGTCCCAATCAAATAGGCCCTGTTCTGCTCCCAGTTGGCTATAAAAAATAATCTGGAATAATAGATCTCCTAACTCTTCTCTAAGATGTTGCAGATCTCCCCTCTCGATAGCATCGATTACCTCGTATACCTCTTCGACAGTATGGGGTGCGATGGTCTTAAAATTTTGTTTAATATCCCAGGGGCAGCCAGTTTGCGGATCGCGCAAACGTTGCATCAAATAGCGCAAATCAGCGACAGTGTAATTGCAGTCACTCATTGACCGTAAACACCCGAAGATAGGTAGCGATCACCACGATCACAGATTACAGCGACTATTGTGGCATTTTCGACCCGTAAACTGAGGTCTAGCGCAGCAGCCACTGAACCACCGGCCGAAACACCGCAAAAAATACCCTCTTCCCGCGCCAAACGGCGCATGGCTCGCTCGGCATTATTCTGAGAAATATCTACCATATGATCAACCTGCGCAGCATCAAAAATACCCGGCATATAGGCCTTCGGCCAGCGACGAATACCTGGAATTGACGCCCCATCTTCCGGCTGTAAACCAATGATTTGAATATTTGGATTCTGAGTTTTTAAAAATGCAGAGGTCCCCATAATTGTGCCTGTGGTACCCATAGAGCTCACAAAGTGAGTCACCGCCCCCTCAGTATCACGCCATATTTCTGGACCAGTCCCCTCGTAATGAGCCAACGGATTATCTGGATTATTAAATTGGTCTAAGACCTTGCCCAAACCCTGCTGTTGCATTTTTTGTGCGAGATCTCTAGCCCCTTCCATGCCATCGTCCTGGCTTACTTCAATAAGCTCGGCACCATAGGCTGTCATCGCCCACTTGCGCTCATCTGTGGCATTGTCAGGCATGATGAGGGTCATACGATAGCCTTTCATAGCTGCCACCATTGCTAGGGCTATGCCTGTATTGCCGCTAGTGGCCTCAATAAGGCGATCACCAGGTGTTATTTCGCCCCGGGCCTCAGCCTTGGATATCATACTCAGGGCCGGACGGTCTTTTACACTGCCAGCCGGGTTATCTCCCTCCAGCTTAGCTAAGATTGTATTGCTGGTAATACCCGGCATACGTTGTAACCGCACCAAGCGGGTGTTACCTATGCAATGATCAATTGTTGGATAATCCATATAGATGCCTTTTACAGCTGCTAAATTAAAGGAAGCATTGTGCCTGAAGCTAGACCTTAAAACCTCATTGAGTCGGCTATATTAAATAACTAATGCCTATAACGACTAGCTCAAGATCGCGAAGGCAACGGCATAGTTGGTTTCATCCGCAAGGCTAATTAACACCTCAGTGGCTCCTAAGTTATTTAACGCCTCAGCGGCACCACCTGAGAGCACAATACAAGGCGCTCCCTTATCATTGTTACCGACATTTATATCTTGGAAACTTACTCCACGACCAATCCCAGTTCCTAGCGCTTTGGCAACGGCCTCTTTAGCAGCGAAGCGTTTGGCAAGAAAAGCCACACTATGATTCAAACGGAAAAATTCTTGCTGCTCGGTAGCAGTCAAAACTCGTTGAACAAATTTGTCACCCTGACGCTGAAGCACCTTCTCTACGCGCTCAACTTCGACAATATCTGTGCCTATTCCTTTTACCATTAGCTATCCCTCTCCTGTTTGGGCGCGCTAGATAGAAGATGCTGCCGGTAAAGTTCTCGGCTGTGCAGCTGACGCCCATCGAGGTAAAAGTTTATCACGCTACGCAATAATTGCTTGGCTGTTTTCATAACCGAACGTTCACTAAAATCACCCTGTTCCATTGCCATAATGTCTTCTCCCCTGTAAGTACCCTGGGGTTGCCTGTATTGATTAACTGCCTCCACAAGTCCTTGTTCGGGAATATACTGGTAGAGTTTATCGGCCGCTAGCGGAGTACCGCTATTGGAGTCTGAATCGAGCACTAGACCATAGCCCAGTTCATCCAGCAATGTCATTTCAAGCTGTCGCAGCATCACCTCATCTGGCCCCTCATTGGCGATTTGCAGCATAAACGCTGCATATCTGAGGTAGAGGTGTTCGTGGGCATCATATTCATGAAGCAAGCGAAACAGCAGCTCATTGACATACAGTCCAGTGAATAAACTTTCTTGGTTTAAAAATACGGGAGATTGAATTGGGTCGGCACTAATTAATGTTTTTAATTCTCCCCGGCCCTGCCAGGAAAAATGGTGCTCTGAGTAGGGAAAAATAACGCGGCTGATACCACGCTTATTAGGTTTGCGAAAACCTTTGGCAACACAGCGGATACGACCGTAATTTTTACTAAACAGATCGACTAGTAGGCTGGTTTCCCGATAGGGTATGGAATGCAGTAAAAATCCTGCTTCAGCGTGGACCCGCACCGCTGATTAGTCGTCCATATAGCCAAGGCTACGCAGAGCTCGCTCGTCATCTGACCAGCCACTGCGAACCTTAACCCAGGTTCTAAGCATCACTTTGCAATCAAGTAAACTTTCTATATCGGCTCGCGCCTGCTCGCCAATTTTCTTAATCCGCTCACCATTGCTCCCAATAATGATTTTTTTCTGACCATCTCGCTCAACCAAAATTAATGCACTGATATGAGTCACTTTCTTTTCTGCACGGAACTCTTCAATTTCAACTGTCACCTGGTAGGGGACCTCGGCACCAAGCTGACGCATTATTTTTTCACGGACAATTTCGGCTGCCAAAAAGCGCTCGCTGCGATCGGTAATCTGATCCTCCGGAAACATGTGCATTCGCTCTGGCATATATGTTTTAATTTTTTCTTCAAGTTCACCTAGGTTAGTTCTACGCAATGCAGAGAGTGGAACCAGATCCGCCGCATTAACCTTAGTTTCTAAAAATTTAAGATGGGGCAGCAATGCATCTTTGTCGTCAATCATATCAACCTTGTTCACCGCCACAATTACCGGGACCTGGCTGTTGGAGAGATACTTGGCTACATATTCATCGGCCTCACTCCATTCAAACCGGTCCACGACAAATACCAGCACATCAACATCAGAAATTACGCTGGCAGCCGAGCGATTCATAACACGGTTTATGGCGCGCTCTTGGTTGGTATGAATACCAGGGGTATCGACGAAAATCATCTGCAGGTTATCTTCGGTCTTGATTCCTAACAGAGTATGCCTTGTAGTCTGAGGCTTGCGCGAAGTAATACAAAGTTTTTGGCCCAGGATATGATTTAACAATGTAGATTTACCCACATTGGGGCGGCCAATAATGGCAACATAGCCACAGCGAGATTCGGTCAAGAGGACAACTCCAGTTCAATTAATAATTGCTCGGCTACCATCTGTTCGGCCTTTCGACGACTACTGGCAATGGCACTCACTTCTCTATCTACATCAGTAATTTTGCAACTAACCGTAAACAAGCGGCTGTGTGCCTCACCACCGGTATTCACTAACTTATAGTCAGGGACTGACTTACCGCGCTGTTGCAACCATTCTTGCAAACTGGTTTTAGGGTCTTTTATCGGTTGTACTTCCAGCACTACGGCGAATAAATTTTCAAACCAAAGAACAATGCACTGCCTAGCCGCCTCCAAACCACCATCTAAATAAACAGCGCCTATCAGAGCCTCTACCGTATCGCCCAAAATAGAGTCACGCCGATGGCCGCCGCTCTTCATTTCGCCTGGTCCCAGCAACAATTCCGTACCTAACTCTAAGGCTTTGGCAACTCCAGCCAATGAGTCTCCCCGCACAATGTGGGAGCGCATGCGACTTAGCTCCCCCTCCCGGGCTTGAGGAAAGTCGCGGTATAAAATATCGGTAACTGTCAGCCCTAAAATAGAGTCGCCGAGGAATTCTAAACGCTCGTTGTTACTGCTGCCACAACTGCGGTGAGAGAGTGCTAGCCTCAGTAACTCCTCATCATTAAATGTGTAGTTAAGACGCTTTTGAAGCTGCCGGATATTGCTCACTAACAATCCTCTGATCAATTAATCTAGCCAATGCTATGCTGTAGATTACTAAGTTTGAGTTCAACATTAATATCGCTGGATTTTGCTATTGGTTTTTCACAATTGGGATTCACCCTAGCCTAACTTTTAATATGATTGCTTATCACCTGACTACCATTCGAAAGCTTGTTTAGTGGCGCGCTAGGACAGACGCCATCCAAAATCACGACCCGGCTAAAAAACAATTATTTTTGCGCCTACAGTTAAATCACTCCGCCTCTTTAAGCATGTCCCAAACAACCTGCTGTAGCGCCTGTACTGCTAGTGGACTATTGCAGATAAAGGTTACTTGATTTTTCCGGCCCGATCAAAGGTAGGTAGACTAAAAAACTTATCCCAAAACATCCATCGGGCAAATGCTTTACCTACAATCCGGTCTTCAGGGACTGGGCCCCAGGTGCGGCTATCACTGGAATTATCGCGGTTGTCACCCATCATAAAATAATGCCCCTCGGGTACGATAGCTGAATAATTCTGACTCAGCCGAGTTGGCGATATACGTTTTTGCATCAAATGATTGAATCCACCAAGGTTCTCTGACATGACCACAGAGCGTGGCGAATTAGGTTCTTGATCAATGGAGGTTTGTACCATTTTCTCGCCATTAATAAACACAATACCATTAAGTATATGAATTTTATCCCCGGGAAGGCCCACGACGCGCTTGATAAAATAACGATCCTCATGGGGTGGAAAAAATACCATAACATCGCCCCGCTCTGGAGAATCTATCTCAATAATTTTGGTGCGTAACACGGGTAGGCGAATGCCATAGGTCCATTTGCTGACCAGAATGAAATCTCCCACCTTTAGAGTTGGCACCATAGACAGAGAGGGAATTTGAAATGGCTCGATTATAAATGAACGCAGAACCAGCACTAGACCCAGCACCGGCGCTAGTGAACCGAAAAATTCAAGGAGCCCCTCTGACTGCTTAACAATAAATCTATTTAGTAGCCAAAAAGCGCCCGTTGCTAAAAAGATAACGGTAAGAATCAGTTCAAAATTAAAATCCATCGAGATCTACCTCCCTTGGTGGTGCCCATTAAGTCCGAAGTACTGCTAGAAATGCATCCTGAGGTATCTCGACACTTCCGACCTGTTTCATACGTTTTTTACCAGCTTTTTGCTTTTCCAGCAGTTTCTTTTTACGGGTCACATCGCCTCCGTAACATTTGGCTGTCACATTTTTGCGTAATGCCTTAACTGTGGTTCGAGCAACGACATTACCGCCAATTGCCGCTTGAATAGCTACATCAAACATTTGTCGAGGAATCAGCTCTTTCATTTTGTCAGCCAGATTACGACCCTTCTGAATCGAATGATCTCGGTGGGTAATAGCGGCAAGTGCATCGACACGATCACCATTGATCAAAATATCTAACTTAACTAGTGCCGCTGCTTCAAAGCGCACAAAGCTGTAGTCGAGTGACGCAAAACCACGACTGACCGATTTGAGGCGATCAAAAAAGTCCATAACCACTTCACTCATCGGCAATTCATAGCGAATTGATACCTGCCCCCCAATAAACTGCATATCTTTTTGTACCCCGCGCTTTTCTACACAGAGTGAAATCACGTTTCCAATATAATCTTTAGGTACCAGAATACTGGCTTCACAGATTGGCTCACGCATTTCTTCAATCTGGCCAGGATCGGGCAGATCAGAGGGATTAGACATATACAGCGTGTCACCCTTAGAGGTAATAATTTCATAAACCACCGTTGGTGCAGTGGTAATTAAATCAAGGTTGTACTCCCGCTCAAGGCGCTCCTGAATAATTTCCATATGCAACATACCAAGAAATCCACAGCGAAAACCAAAACCCAGAGCATCTGAACTCTCTGGCTCAAAGAATAATGAGGCATCGTTGACTGCTAGCTTAGCTAGGGCCTCTCGAAACTCTTCGAAGTCATCGGAATCCACAGGGAACATGCCTGCATAGACCTGAGGTTTGATACGCTGAAAGCCAGGTAGGGCATCTACATCTGAGGTGCTTTGATGAGTCAATGTGTCACCCACTGGCGCACCAAGGATGTCCTTAATGCCAGCAACCATGAAGCCAACTTCGCCAGCATGCAACACACCAGTCTCTTTACGCTTGGGAGTAAATACGCCGACACTATCAACTACATGTGGCTTGCCAATCGACTTGGCGACAATTTTATTTTTAACCGCGAGAGTACCCTGCATAACGCGCACTAGAGACACAACACCTAGGTAGTTATCAAACCAAGAGTCGATGATCAGCGCCTGCAATGGGGCATCAACATCCCCCTGCGGCGGTGGAACCTTTAGTACTAGCTCCTCGAGGATGTCAGTAATTCCCTCCCCCGTCTTAGCACTGCAACGCACCGCATCAGTAGCCTCAATACCAATAATATTTTCAATTTCATTGATAACTTTTTCTGGCTCAGCCTGGGGTAGATCCATTTTGTTTAGCACTGGAATCACCTCGAGGCCCTGAGCAATTGCTGTGTAACAGTTTGCAACTGACTGAGCCTCCACTCCCTGAGCGGCGTCCACAATCAGTAGCGCGCCTTCGCATGCGGCCAGTGATCGAGAGACTTCATAGGTAAAGTCCACATGACCAGGGGTATCGATAAAGTTTAGCTGGTAGGTTTTACCGTCTTGAGCGGTGAACGGCAATGTGACACTCTGGGACTTAATGGTAATACCACGCTCACGCTCGATATCCATAGAGTCTAGAACCTGCGCCGCCATTTCGCGTTCGGCAAGGCCTCCACACAGCTGGATGAATCGATCGGCTATGGTCGATTTACCATGGTCGATGTGAGCAATAATTGAAAAGTTTCTTATATGACTGAGATCGGACAAAATGTTTGCACTGCCATTAAAATTTGCGGGGGGATTCTAGCCTATTTATAGGCCGGACGCTATCGACTGCTTGATTATCAATCTCTAGCTACAAGCGGCTTATCAGCGACATCCAAATCAACAGCCAGCTGGCTGTTTGCGCTTTACTCAGTGATTTCAATGGTACGGAAAATTGCCCGTCCCTGGCGATAGAAGCGAATAGCCACTGGGGTGTCTGTTGGAAGCTCAGCAATCACCTGATTATACTCGTCGAAATCGTCAATGCGGCTATATCCCAGCTGCACAATAATATCTCCCGCGCGCAACATTGCTTCAGCGCCAGCTGAATCAGGCGACACTCGAGTAATCGAAACGCCGCCGCGCAGACGCAGGGTACGAAGTTCCGATCCCTCTACAGGTTCAACCATCAATCCCAGCCGATCTGTGCCGTCTGAACTCTCCGCCATACCCAGCCTGTCGCTGTCCAGAGAGCCTACCTTCATCGTTAATTTTTTCCGTTTGCCTTCACGAAAGATTTCTACCTTTGCAGCATCGCCTGGTGTCATCATGCCAACCACATGGGGGAGGTCCCCTGACTCAATAATTGCCTGCCCATTAAAACGCACAATAACATCGCCGGGCTTGATGCCGCCCTTCTCGGCCGGGCTATTTGGCTCAACCGCATTGATCAATGCACCCTGAGGCGTGCCTAGCTGCAAGGATTCAGCGAGGCTTTTATTCACATCCTGAATCGCCACGCCGAGCCAGCCACGCTGAACTTGACCATTAGTCTTGAGTTGCTCAATCACCTCAATTGCAACACTGGCTGGGATTGCAAAAGACAGGCCAATAGAACCGCCAGAGCGAGAATATATCTGTGAGTTGATACCTACTACTCGTCCCTCGAGATCAAATAGTGGGCCGCCAGAATTTCCTGGATTAATAGCCACATCAGTTTGAATGAACGGTACATAGTTTTCACCTTTCGGCGTGGGAATACTCCGACCTATAGCACTAACAATACCAGCAGTGACCGAGTAATCGAGTCCAAAAGGTGACCCTATGGCCAGTACCCATGCCCCGACCTTGAGACTGTCTGAGGGTGCAAATTCCAGAGTAGGCAGGTTATCTCCTTTAATTTTAAGAAGCGCTAAATCTGAGCGCCTGTCTGAGCCCACCACGCTAGCCACATATTCTTGGCGATCGGCAAACAAAACCTGAATTTCATCGGCATTTTCTATCACATGATGATTAGTAAGAATATATCCATCTTCCGATATCACAAAACCTGAGCCCATTGAGCGAGCCGGTCGAGATTTTTGCTGGCGTTGACGCTGTTCAAAAAAATCACGAAAAATATCAGGTATCTGCCCCTCAGGTAACTGCGGAACCTGCACCTTACTACCTCTGCTAACGGTATTTATTTTTACCACAGCGGGGGAGACATCTTCCACAAGAGCGGTAAAGTCAGGTAGCTGCGCCTGGGCGGTTGGCAGGGTAATCAGAAATAAAACACTAACAAAAAATAATCGCTTCAACACAGGTAATGCTCCGATAAAATAATGGCAACCAGAGGGTTCCCAAGGTAAGTCTTTAGATTCATATACTAGGCTAAGTCTAAGATCCGCTTTTCACTATGGTCTTGGAGTAAGACAGGATTATGCCGCAAATCGTTCCAGGTTCTCCTGCTTTGCAGACTAACCAGCATACCGCCAGCTAGCAGACCAACCGCAGCACCAACAATTCCTGCGGCATCACCTTGCTCGCCCATAATCCAAGCGCCAATGACTGAGGCTAAGATAGGTACCATATAAACCAACATTGAGCCTTCGACAATTACGTCCTCGGGGATGCCGATAGTCACTGATTGCCCGGTAACTACATCGCTTGGAGACTGGCTGTTGAGCAAAACACGGATACGATTGGTCTCCCCGGTAAGCTGGGATAGGACCCTCTGCCCGCAACCCTTTTGAGCGCTACAGGCATCGCAGGTAGATCGGGCAATAGTCTCCACCCATACACTATCTGACTCGACGGAGATAACGGTTCCGGTTTCTATAATCATTGGGCTAGACTCATTATTTAGTATCGACCTAAATTAGTCTCTCTATTGCATTGGCCTTGCAGGTATTGGCGCAATAGCATTGGCAATCTGACTAGCTGTACTTCGTGGAATCTCACCTACAACACAAATAGCAAAGCGCTGGTCATTAAACTCAGTATTAGTCAGTACGGCAACGGTGGCTCCAAGGTTTGCATCTACTTTAGGTAAGTTGCGAATTTTTGACGATGAATCAATAAATACTGAAAATACCGCCAAGCCATCTGTATACATCAAAGATTCTTGTCCATCGGTGCCGGCTGGCTGATAGGAAGACAAAACAAAACCAGCAGGTAACCAGCGAGGGGTCCAACGAGATTCAGACACCTTAGCCTGTTGGTTTCCTTCAAGGCAATCAGACTGATCCGCACCAATATCGGCAGAGTCAATGAGTTCAGAGGAAAATTCGATATCGTTTACCTGCGTACCAATAGACACATCGACGAACTGAAATCTTTCCATCGGTTTGCCCTGCCTATTAATCAATACCGACTGCAACATCAGACCGGTTTCTTTATCAATCGCAATAACGTAGCCGTAGCGATACTTATCTTTGGGAATAACATTTACCACTGACACCTGGCGTCCCGCTATTCGAGCATCACCGCGGATATAGAAATTATAGAAATCCTGTAGATGAGCATAGGTATTGTCGTTGATTTTAAGCGCACTGCCACGCAACAGCATATCTGAGGCACGCATGCAGTTAATGTTTTCACCGCGACGAACGATCTCACGCTCGGGGCCGTCCATATACACTATACGCTCGTAGGTCTCTCCATCACGTACGACATGCTCAACCTTGACACTGGTTAGATTACCGCGAAATTCATAAGTAAACAGGCCACTGTAGCTAAGCTCCTTTGAAGCCTTGGCCATACGAGCCATTAGATCATAGGCAGAGTCCATCTGCTGCGAAATTAAAGGCCCATGGACAAAAACGGCGGCTAAAAGAGCCGCCAGTTTTACCTGTGTTAACCATTTAACCAACATCTTGATGGTTTTTCCTATGTTGAGTCAGACTTTACGCACCTCAGTCATCGCTAGAACCACCCTCACTTGTAGTAACGCGAGCAAAAGGCAACATACCCTGGCTACTATTCAACGCAGCGTGACTAGAATGTTTGAGTATGATGTCATTTAGATAGGCGCGAACTTCCTGCTCTGAGTACTGTTGACTCACTGTCTGCCTAGCCTGAATAACCGGCACCAAGGGTTTTTGAGAAACCTTATTATTGCCCCCCGCGCTAACAGTACGTGCTTGGATATTGGGCTGAAAATCAGAGGGAAACTGGATCGCCGGACCGTTATTCTGCTGGTCCGCAGTGACAGCCACCTCAGCAAACTGCACTGCGTCAGAACCACTAGGCTCCACAGTGCTGAACTGTTGCACACCCAAAATCGCCAGCATCGCAACTGACGCAGCAATAGCAAAGCGACTGGCCGAACCGGTAAATTTTTGCAGGCTACTAGGACGATGAGTTTCTTCGAGATCAACTGCCTGCGCAATAGCAGCGGACAGGTCGATTTTGGCGACTGGCGCTCCAGTCATTATCGATGAGGCTATATGATAGCGTTGCCATTTACTCCGTGCACCTTGCTTGTTAACGGTTGCGCTTCCCACTTCCTTGAGGATTCGATGAGTTTCTAGCTCAGTGCTCTCTCCATCCATGAGTGCTGAAATTGACTCGGCTAGACGCTGTTCTGGGTCTGTCATGTATCTTCCTCAAACCTGTTGATCGGATAAATTGGTATAAAGCTGTGATGGTAAGACCGGCGGTTTCTTAAAAGGTTCACCAATCTTTTAACCACCTTCCATCAATTGCAAAACTCGTGAATCTATGGTTTCTCGACCACGAAAAATCCTTGATCTTACCGTGCCTACAGGGCAACCCATAACCTCAGCAATATCTTCATAACTGAGACCTTCATATTCTCTCAAAGTGACAGCAGTGCGCAAGTCCTCCGGCAATTCTTCAATAGCCTGATTGATCACAGCCTCAAGTTCATCGCGAAATATCTGATTTTCAGGTGTGCCTACATCTTTCAGCCTGTCACTGCCTGCATAGTACTCTGCATCTTCCAAGTCTACATCGGATTGCGGTGGCCGCCTACTGCGCGCTACCAAATAGTTTTTAGCTGTATTTACCGCAATTCTGTAAAGCCATGTATAGAATTGACTATCACCTCGGAATCTAGGTAGCGCACGGTACGCTTTAATAAACGCTTCTTGAGTGACATCGTTAACCTCATGAGTGTCGTGAATAAACCGTCCTACTATCGCGTGCACCTTGTATTGATACTTTAGCACCAAGAGGTCAAAGGCGCGCTTATCGCCTTTTTGCACCCTAACTACTAGCTGCTGGTCTGTTGGTTCAGTTTTACTTTCCGTCATTGAGCAATCCGTTTCCCAATCTAGGGGTTATATTTTTTATCGCTGAGAAATCCTAGCGTTAAGCACTGGCCATCTAAGGGTCCCGTGCGAGCCAATTGTTTAGTCACCATAAACAGACCAACTGGCAGTTATTTAGTTCGCCTATTTCGTTAGCTAGATTTGAGCGCTTATACTATCATGCGATCCCCATTATGTGTGGCGAAACAATGAAACAAACTCACCTCTACGACGTTCTCGTTATTGGCAGTGGCGCAGCTGGACTTACAGCGGCATTGCAACTGGACAAACACCTGCGCATTGCACTGATCAGCAAGGCCGCCCTGCAAGGTGGAGCATCTTGGTACGCGCAGGGAGGAATCGCCGCTGTATTCGACCAAAATGACAGCGCCGATGCCCATGTTGCCGACACCTTGACCGCCGGCGCGGGACTATGCCACGAAGACGCGGTAAGGTTTGTGGTCGAAAATGGCCCCGATGCCGTCAACTGGCTTATTGATCAAGGAGTTGACTTCACCAAGAACAGTGATCAAAAAGACTACCATCTAACTCAAGAAGGCGGTCACAGTCATCGGCGTATATTGCATACCGCCGATGCTACGGGTAAAGAAGTTACCGGCACCTTGGTTGAGCAGGTTATCAATGCAGCCAATATTGACGTCTATGAAGAGCACTGTGCCGTTGACCTGGTTACGCAGGCGGATAATGATTCCCGCAGAATTCGCTGCACTGGCGCCTATATTCTAGACATAAAACAAGATGTCGTGTCCCTATTTCAAGCCAAAAGCGTGATTCTAGCCTCAGGCGGTGCCAGTAAGGCCTATCTCTATACCAGTAATCCTGACGGCGCCAGTGGTGACGGCCTAGCTATGGCTTGGCGACGTGGCTGTCGCGTAGCCAATCTTGAATTTAATCAGTTTCATCCAACCTGCCTCTATCACCCCAAAGCCAAGTCGTTTTTGATTACCGAAGCCTTGCGCGGTGAAGGCGCAGTGCTGCGTTTGCCTGATGGTAGTCGCTTCATGAAAAACTTTCATGCGGACGGCGAACTCGCTCCTCGAGATGTTGTAGCCCGAGCCATTGACCACGAGATGAAACGCCTGGGTAGTGATTGCATGTATCTGGATATAAGCCATAAATCCGCAGACTTTATTATCGAACACTTTCCAACTATGTATGAACACTGCCTTGCATTCGGCATTGATATAACCGTTGACCCAATTCCAGTGGTTCCCGCAGCCCATTACACCTGCGGCGGTATTTTGGTAAATCACTTGGGTCAAACTGATCTGATCAACCTTTACGCCATAGGCGAGAGCGCCTTTACTGGCTTGCATGGTGCCAATCGAATGGCCAGTAATTCGCTCCTAGAATGCCTTGTCTATGGGCGATCTGCGGCAACTGAAATTAACCGGCTAACCGCGGCTATTGATCCACCCGACTCTATTCCCGACTGGGATGAATCGAGGGTTAGCTCTTCAGACGAAGACGTTGTAATCTCTCACAACTGGGATGAACTGCGACGATTTATGTGGGATTACGTAGGTATTGTGCGCACTAACAAGCGTCTTGAGCGCGCCCAGCATAGAATCAAATTACTGCAAAAGGAAATTGGCGAGTACTACAGCAACTGCAAAATCACTAGAGATCTTTTGGAGCTGCGCAATCTGGCTACAGTGTCCGAATTGATTATTCGCTGTGCACTTGAACGCAAAGAAAGTCGGGGCCTGCACTACACGCTAGACTACCCTAAACCATCACCTATTGCGCGGGATACGATCATGGTGCCAATTAACTATGCCGGACAAAACGTCATAATCAATCGAAGCTAGGAGGCGAGCAAAAGCTTGCGCAGTAATCGATGTTGCCCGTCAGCCATTGCATCCTCAGGTAGGGCTCGCACTAAAGTGGCGCCATGGCTGGTTTTAAAGTACAAAATAACCAACTTGCGCACAACAAATTGACGGGGCTGCAATATTAAACGGGTGTCGCCTAAGATCCAGCGCTCGGCATCCAGACTGCGCAACAGCTCTGGCTTCTGAGCGCGCCACTGATGGACCCACAGGGCTGTTGTGCCCAGAATGATAGCAAGCGCCAAGAGCCTGACCCACCAGATAATGGCGAGTCCCAGTAGAGAAATTGACACAGTTAGCGCCAGCCCAAGCTGAGCTAAAACAATAGCCTTTGACGGCTGAAGATTAAACTCTACTGGGTTTTTTTCGACTCTCACGAATTATCTGCACTATCCTGTGGGTATCTGGATCCTCTGCCTGTTCACGATTCATCAACCATAGAAAGAGGCTCTGATCCTCACATTCAAGCAGGGTTTCGTAACGCAGTTGATCAGATTCTTCGAGAGAATCGTAGTGATTTTGAGTAAATGGCTGAAGAATTAGATCGAGCTCTAACATGCCACGACGACTAGCCCACAGTAGACGATTCTTATTCATAGATATTCAGTATTTGTGCTAAAGCATCATTATAAGAGACAATCATAAAATAACCTACAGACACCTAACTTATGACCACTATAGACCCACGAGCATATATCCAATTGTCAGGTCCAGACAGCCGCAAATTTTTGCAAGGACAGGTCACCTGCGATATGGAAGCGCTAACCTGCGGCACAACAATTAATGGCGCGCACTGCACACCCAAAGGCCGAGTGATTTTTCTATTCAGCGCCACTTGCAACGCCCAAGGCGATATTGTTTTGCAAATGCACCAATCTATCGCCGCTATAGCTTTGGCGAGCCTGCAAAAATTTGCAGTGTTCTTCAAAACCCAGGTCGCAGATATCAGCCATCAAGTCGCTGACCATGACTTGCAGAGTAATCTCGAACGTCTGCGCACGGGTAGTGCCGAAGTGGTTGACAAAACTACTGACCTTTTTATCCCACAAATGTTAAATCTTGATGCTCTGGGCTATATTAGCTTTAAAAAAGGTTGCTACACTGGGCAGGAAATCGTAGCTCGGGCCCATTATCGCGGCGCAGTTAAACGCAGAATGCACCACTTACAATTACAAACTCCAACGCTGCCAAGCCCAGGAGACTCGATACAAGATAGTGCAGGCAAAGCCATCGGCAATATTGCCAGTGCCGCACAGGTCGACAAGACCACAGTTGAAATATTGGCAGTATTAGCCGACAAGGCCGCAGACGTCACCGAAATCCAAATTGGCGAGGGTCAATTAGAAAAGATCACACACCTACCTTTACCCTACGAGATCCCAACTGGCCCGTGAACAACTTCATAGATTGGTTAACTAACAATCAGCAAATATTGGTCTGGGTAGGTTCAGTATCAATCATAGTTTTTATTCTCAGCCTAATATCGCTACCCTGGTTGGTCGCCAAAATTCCCGAAGATTACTTTTTCCAGAAAAAACGCCAGTCGACCCACTGGAAAACTCAGCGGCCATTGCTAAGGCTGTTGGTACTTTTAGGCAAAAACCTGCTTGGCTATGGTCTGATACTGGCTGGCATTTTAATGCTGTTTTTGCCTGGCCAGGGCATTCTAACCGTAGTTATAGGTATGCTATTGATTGATTATCCAGGGAAGTTTGACATCGAACGCCGGATCGTCAGCACACCTAAAATCCTAAATGGCCTTAATTGGTTGCGCGCCAAGGCCAATAAACCACCATTGGCTAGTCGTGCACCTAAATAACGCGTTCTTATTCTCAGCGCTCTGAAGAGTTCTAACTACCATCGAACACCGACGCTTGTGAAGGCAACTGCCAATCTATAGGTCGCTTGCCATGTTGCTGCAAATAGGTATTTGTCGTAGAGAAATGTTGGCAGCCGAAAAAGCCACGATAGGCCGACAGTGGTGAAGGATGTGCAGTCTTTAGCACCAGATGCCGCGACTGATCAATGAAAGCGCCCTTTTTTTGCGCATGGCTACCCCAGAGTAAGAACACAATTCCCTCTCGCTGATCGTTTAGTGCAGCAATTGCCCGATCGGTAAACTTCTCCCAGCCTTTGCCCTGATGAGCTCCTGCATTGGCGTCTTCAACCGTAAGTGTAGCATTGAGTAACAGCACCCCCTGCTGGGCCCAACTGGTAAGACAGCCATGACTAGGCTTTAAAAAACCCAGATCGGACTCTAACTCTTTGAAAATATTGGCTAGCGAGGGCGGCACCCTAACTCCAGGCATTACAGAGAAACAAAGGCCATGCGCCTGATTTGGACCATGGTAGGGATCCTGCCCCAAAATAACCACTCGCACCTGATCAAACGGAGTATGGTTAAAAGCGGAAAACCAGTGGGAAACAGCGGGATAAATCACCTTGCCACTATCTTTTTGCTGCTGCAAAAAAATATGTAATTCCTGCATATAGGGTCGATTACACTCAGCACCAAGCACGTCTAACCAACTTGGCTCTAACTCCATGATCTTATGCTTTACCATGTAAATATTTCCTATCTAGCCAATGAAAAGCTAACCTTTCAACTGTTCCGAATGTTACCATAGTCCCCTATGCAATCTGCCTCTACTTTTAATATCTGGCGCCTCACCTGGCCGACCATTCTCAGCAATATGGCATTCATGGTGACCAGTCTCATCTTCCTAAAAATCGCCGGTGGGATGGGTATTGATGAAGTAGCCGCGGTGACAACAGGTCAACGTCTATTTTTTATCCTATTTGCGGTAATGCTGGGGCTTTCTAGTGGCACCACAGCGCTAGTAGGACGTTATTGGGGTGCAGGAGATAAGGTGCGTGCCGGTCGCGTTGCGGCCCTTTCAGTCATCATATTTTTCATTAATGGCCTGTTGCTTTCATGGCTTGCAATTCCCTTTCTCGAACCTCTTGTGAGCATCTTTGGCCTCACGCCAATGGCCCAGATCCTTGCCGTAGAATTTGTTTTCTACACTGTATTGTATGCACCACCCCTGCTTATTATGCTGGTCTTCAGTATGGCTTTCCGTGCGACTGGTGACAGTAAAACACCATTGTGGGCTGCCGTGATAGGCGCAGTTTTGGGTATTTATGCGGGGATTGCTTTTACCTATGGTTGGCACGAAATAGAGCCTGCTGGTCTACCTGGTCTGGCCATAGGTAATGGTGTCGGATCCATAGCCACCATTGTTATATTTTTACTTTTATGGATCTGCGGCAAGCTCTCTTTTAAGCCAGCTAACCCAATTCCCGATCTGCTTACCAATGGTCGTGACCTCGTTAAAATCGGTATGCCTGCTGCATTTGAGCAACTATTTTTTCAAAGTGGACTAATAATATTTTTGGTGTTCCTAGCCAGCTATGGCAATGCTGCTTTCGCTACCTATGGCATCGGCTTAACAATACTTGGGCTAATGATTGTTATCGCACTTAGCTTCTCCATATCCAGCGCCACTCTGGTCAGCCAACATCTTGGCGCCGGCGACAAACAGGGCGCCTATAATGCGGGCTGGCGAACCATGCGCACCTGCGTGTACATCATGATATTGGGTGGCGCACTGATGAGCCTCTTTGCTGAAGAAATTGCCAGCTTTATGATCGATGATCCAGACGTTATTGCGCTGCTGGTTCCATTCACCTACATCATTAGCTGTAGCCTGCCGCTGATGGGGGTTGAGTTTAGTATGGCCGGCGCTCTGCGCGGTGCAGGTGATACCAGGTACCCAATGATGGTGACCGTTGTGAGTATTGCTCTAAGCCGCATACTAGCGCCTTTTGTTCTGGTTCAAATGGGCGCAGATGTAATGTGGCTCTATGCAACCTCTTTGCTAGATTTCGGAATAAAATCTAGTCTAAATATGCGCCGCTTTCGTAATAAAAAGTGGATGGACGCGACACCAGCCATCGTTTAACGACAGTTACCAATTCAGAGTTATAGATGCCCTTAAACAAACCAGCGACAAACCTCGCCCTTCACTACGATCGCCAAATTGCCTATTGGCTGTTCTTCTGTGCCGCAGTGATATTTGGCATGATTTTACTCGGTGGAGTCACACGCTTAACGAACTCGGGCCTGTCTATGGTCGACTGGAAGCCTTTGATGGGTGTCATCCCGCCAATGTCGGAAGCTGACTGGCAGTATATGTTTTTCAAGTATCAACAGTTTCCCGAATATCAAAAAGTTAATATGGGTATGACTCTGGATGAGTTTAAACCCATCTTTATGTATGAGTATCTGCATCGGGTGCTCGGACGATTAATTGGTGTTATTTTTATCGTCCCGTTTCTATTCTTTTATTTGACTAAACGTATTAGATCTGGCCTGACGCCCAAACTCGTGCTGATGCTTTTAGGTGGTGGATTTCAGGGTTTATTAGGATGGTATATGGTCAAGAGTGGCCTAGTAGATAAGCCTGATGTTAGCCAGTATCGCCTCACTGCCCATCTGGGTGCAGCAGTGTTGATCTACTCGTTTATTATTTGGACTGCGTTTAGTTTGGTTATCGCCAAGTCAGAACAACCGGTTGAACTTAGCAGGTTTTCCTTTTCGCTAAGCGGCCTTATTTTTCTTATGATTCTTTCCGGTGGACTGGTGGCAGGGACGAAAGCAGGCTATGCCTACTCTACCTGGCCACTGATGGGAGATAGTTTTATTCCTGCAGGACTCTACTCCATGGCGCCTGCCTGGCTGGCAGCGTTTGAGGACATTACTACTATTCAGTTTAATCATCGTATCTTTGCCTATCTAATTGTGGCTCTGGTAATAGTCTTTTCCTACAAAGCGCTAAATGCCAATATCCAAGGCCACGCCAAGCTTGGTATCTTTTGCCTGATCGGATTACTGATCCTGCAGGTCAGTCTTGGTATAAGTACCCTTATATTTCATGTCCCAGTTCCTGTGGCTGCGGCGCACCAAGTGGGAGCAGTGGCGCTGTTAAGTGCATCGCTGTTTGTCAGTTACTGTTTCGCTAACAGCCTGCCACCCAACGCAGTCCAATCAAATTAACCATTGGAGAAGTAAAATTGAAAAAGATAATCATCACATTTGTCGCTGCGACACTATCATTTGGCGCACTGGCCGGTGACCCGGTCGCCGGTAAGGCTAAGTCCATGACCTGTGCCGGCTGTCACGGCATGAACGGCATTAGTAATAATGGCATGTGGCCAAACCTAGCTGGTCAAAAAGAACCCTATTTGGCAAGCCAACTAAGATTGTTCCGCGATGGCAAACGTAACAATGCCATGATGACAGCTATGGCTAAAGGGTTGAGCGATACGGATATCGCCAACTTAGCTGCCTACTACGCTAGCCTAAAATAACTTTTGAACCTACCATCTTCGTCCCGAGCCCTTAATCAGGCTCTGGAACGATCATGTGTAAACCAATAATTATCCACCAACTAAAATTACAGTCTAAGATGTTTGTTTTTTAAATCAAAGGCTGTATATTGTGCGCCGTTCGAACTCAGCATACCCTTTACTAACTAGTTTTCCTTAACCCATTTCTACCGGAGTTTAAAAATGCCCACAGTGACATACATAGAAGCAAGCGGCCAACGCCATGAAGTTAATCTCGACTCTGGCACCAACCTGATGCAGGGCGCGGTAGATAATATGATCGATGGCATTGTCGCTGAGTGCGGCGGCTCTTGTAGCTGCGCAACCTGCCACTGCTACATAGAGGAAAGCTGGAGCTCTAAAGTGGAACCAGCCAGCGAGATAGAAAAAGATTTACTAGACTGCGTTACCGATCAAAAAGAAAATAGTAGACTTTCCTGCCAGATAAATGTGACAGACTCACTTGACGGATTAGTTGTGCATCTGCCTGAGTCGCAGTTTTAATTCGTCACGACTTATTTCAATACTGTCACTATTTATTTAGACAATAAAAACGGCCTCTTTAAAAAGATAGGGATCCGACTTTCTCGGATCCCTTTTTTTTGCATTTAACTACCTCATATCAAGCTGAATCCTAGATACAGCCTTCTCTATCAAGAAAACCCCTAAAACCATCACGTTTGTTTTTTTATCCAAACGATGTATAGTTTGGGGTAGTCAATTATTAAACAGAAAGGGGCAGTTCGATGCCATATCATGAAGATTTTCTACTCAGAGCCTATCGCTCGATGAAAACTATTCGCGAATTTGAAGAGCGTTGTATTAAAGAGTTTATGGGAGGTAACGTTCCCGGTTTCGTTCATGCATCTAATGGTCAAGAGGCAATCGCGGTCGCTGCCTGCATCGACCTTAGCAATAGTGACATTATCGGCAGTACCCATCGTGGGCACGGGCACTGCATTGCCAAGGGCTGTGATGTAGGCGACATGATGAAGGAAATCATGGGTCGCTCAAGCGGCCTATGCAAAGGTAAAGGCGGCTCCATGCACATTGCCGATATTGACAAGGGGATGCTAGGTGCCAATGCCATTGTTGGCGGCGGGCCGCCACTGGTCAATGGAGCTGCTCTGGCAGCCAAAACCTTAGGCACCAATCATGTTGCGGTGTCTTTTAACGGTGACGGCAGTGCTAACCAAGGCACAACTATGGAAGCCATGAACATGGCTGCGGTATTGCAGTTACCCCATATCTTTATTTATGAAAACAATGGTTATGCGGAAGGTACTTCGGCGAACTATGGCCTTGGCTGTGACAGCCTTACTGACCGCAATGCCGGCTTTGGCATGCCCGCCGAATGTGTTGATGGGAATGACTTCTTCGCTACCTACGAGGCAATTAAAGTTGCAACCCAGCGAGCTCGTGATGGTGGAGGCCCAACGTCTATCGAAGCCAAATGTGTACGTTTTGACGGCCACTTTATTGGCGACCCGCAGCTCTATCGGGGTGAAAATGAAGTAAAGAATGCGCGCAAGGATCAAGACTGCTTAAAAATATTCCGTGATCGAGTCATTAAGGAAGGCTGGCTAAAAGCCGCGACCATGAATGCTATAGACAAAGAAATCGCACTGGAAATAGAAAAAGCTGTTGAGGACGGCCTAGCAGCACCACACCCAGATCCCGCCACGGACCTGATGTCCGATGTCTACTGCTCTTACTAAGGGAACCAAGATGACTACTAATTCTAATATTGCAAAAATAGGTGGTACGACCTCAATAAAGTCGTACCGAGAAGCCCTTAACGACGCTATCCGCGAAGAGATGCGCCGAGACCCAACAGTGATTGTTCTTGGGGAAGAAGTTTCCGGTGGCGCTGGTTGTGATGGTCAAGACGACGCCTACGGTGGTGTTTTTGGAGTAACCAAAGGTCTTATGCCCGAATTTGGCCGTGAGCGGGTGATAGATACGCCTATCTCTGAAGCCGCCATTATTGGAGCAGCCGCTGGTGCGGCAAATAACGGCCTGCGCCCGATCGCCGAGCTAATGTTCTTTGATTTTATCGGTGTTTCCTTCGATCAGATCTTCAACCAGGCAGCTAAGTTCCGCTATATGTTTGGCGGCAAGTCTAAAACACCAATGGTAATCCGCGGCACAGTCGGCGCAGGTTGGCGTGCAGGTGCTCAGCACTCAAGTATGTTGCACTCAATCGTCACCCACATCGCCGGTCTAAAGGTCGTCATGCCTAGCAATGCCTATGATGCTAAAGGCCTTATGGTCCAGGCAATTCGCGACGAAGATCCAGTGATCTTCCTCGAGCATAAGGTCATGTACAACAACGAATGTGAAGTGCCAGACGAACAGTATGCTATTCCCTTTGGTGAAGCCGCATTCCCCAGACAAGGTAAGGACGTCACCATTGTAGCGATATCTAACATGGTCACCCATGCTATCGCCGCGGCTGACATTTTGGCCGAAGAGGGAATCACCTGTGACGTTATTGATCCACGCACCGTGTCCCCATTAGATGATGAGGCGATCCTTGAGAGCGTCGAAGTCACCGGCAGACTAGTCGTTGTTGACGAGGGAAACCCACGCTGCGGCCTAGCCTCAGACATCGCCGGTATTGTTGCCGAAAAAGGCTTCTATAGCCTCAAAGCACCGATCCGCACAGTGACTGCACCCCATACGCCGGTTCCTTTCGCCCCTGCGTTAGAAGACGCTTATGTCCCCAATGTCGATAAAGTTCTTGCCGCTGTACGGGACGTACTGGGAGCCTAATGATGAACAATAATATCAAGCCTATCATCATGCCCAAATGGGGTATGGAAATGTCCGAAGGTGAGATTAATACCTGGCATGTCAAAGTTGGGGACCACATAATTGTTGAGACCGATCTTGTCGATGTTGAAACTGCAAAAATTATCAACACAGTAGCGGCATCTGATAGCGGCGTGGTTCGCGCAATTGTCGCTGAGCCTGGTGAGACCCACATTGTGGGTGCTCTGCTGGGTGTCATTGCTCCAGCAGAGGTCAGCGATGAAGAGATCAAAACATTTATCAACAGTTTCTCAGGCTCTAATCAAGTCGATGTTTTAGAAGAGGCGCCGTCAATGACCGACATTGTGAATGAACCTGCAGTTGCGGCTGAACAACAGCCGGTTAAAACAGATATATTGTCTGCTGGTGAAGACGACAGCCATGTCTCTGCCTCGCCGGTAGCTCGCCGCCTCGCGGCAGACTACGGGGTTAACCTTAACAATATTTCCGGTACCGGCCGTCACGGTCGCGTTTCTAAGCGCGACTTAGAAGCCGCTGTAACGGCAGCTGGTGGTCGTTTGATCGGCACTAATAATGCAGTACCCAGCAGAGAAAAACAGGGCGATGATAGTCATGTAAAGGCAACACCAGTTGCGCGGCGTCTTGCAGAGGAGATGGGTATTAATCTGCTGGAATGTCGAGTTAGTGGCAACCGCGGGAGAGTCTGCAAAGCCGACGTTGAGGCCGTAGCGGCCATGAGAAATAAAGTACCGACGCAGACAGCTGTTAGTGCGGCACCAACATCTAGCAGTTCAACGCCCATAGCCATAAGCGGTATGCGCAAGACTATCGCCGAGCGTCTGCAAGCATCCAAACAGACCGCCCCCCATTTCCGTGTCCAGATCGACGCCGAACTGGACAACCTGTTAGCCACGCGTAAACAGATTAATGACGCCAACACCGAGGTCAAAATCTCCGTCAATGACTTTATTATTAAAGCCTGCGCCAGCGCTCTGACAAGAGTGCCAGCAGTCAATGTGCAGTTTGATGGGGAGCGTGTCACTCAGTTTGCTGAAGCCGATATCAGTGTAGCCGTTGCTATAAAAGACGGGCTCATTACGCCTATTATCCCTGGCGCTAATCGCAAAGGGCTGGAGGTCATTTCCCATGAGATGCGCGACCTTGCCACCAGAGCAAAACTCAACCGTCTTAAACCTGAAGAATTTCAGGGTGGCAGTTTCTGCATCTCTAATTTAGGTATGTACGGTATCAAACAATTCGATGCCATTATTAACCCACCTCAGAGTGCGATTTTGGCTGTGGGTTCTGGAGAGCGCAGAGCCGTGGTCAAAAATGGTGAACTGGCCGTTGCAACTGTTGTCAGCCTGACTCTATCCAGCGATCATCGCATTATTGATGGAGCTGTTGCCGCGGAGTTTATGTCTGTTCTTAAAGGTTTCCTTGAGCAACCGGCAACTATGTTGATTTAAATCAATGACTGAGAGCAAGTAAGAGTGAGCATGCAACAATATGACCTAATGGTAGTGGGCGGCGGACCAGGGGGCTATGTGGCCGCCATTCGAGCCGCCCAATTGGGTTTTAAAACCGCCCTAGTCGAAAAGCAACATCTTGGTGGCGTCTGCCTCAATTGGGGCTGTATCCCCACCAAGTCTCTACTTCGGGGGGCGGATATAGCTCACATGCTCAAAGAGGCAGAACACTTCGGTTTCACTTTTGATAGCCTCAGCTTTGATATCAATAAATTGGTCAAGCATAGTCGCTCGGTCGCCAACAAGCTAAGTGGCGGCGTTGCCTACCTGATGCAGAAAAACAATATCAAAGTCATTGATGGTACCGCTACGGTGGCAGATAAATGTCGCCTTGATGTCAATCATAACGGCACAGTAACTCAGTACAGAAGTAATCATATTATTCTCGCTACTGGAGCCCGAGCGCGCAATCTTCCTAACATTGAAATCGATGGCGACCTCATCTGGGGTGCTCGAGAAGCTATGACCCCCACTACCCTCCCCGGCAGTTTATTGGTTATCGGTGGTGGCGCTATTGGAGTGGAGTTTGCCAGTCTCTACAATGACTTGGGAACTGATGTGACCCTGATCGAGGCCGCAGAGAGAATTACCCCAGCAGAAGATGCTGAGATTTCATCCCTAGCGCAAAAGTCTTTTAGTCAACGAGGCATCAAGGTGCTGACCAGTACTTTAGTCCAGGCTGTTGAGGGCGCTGGAGACCAGGCAATGGCCATTATTAACGGACCAGATGGCGAGCGACGGCAAAAATTTGACCAAGTCATTTTGGCGGTTGGAATACAGGGCAATATAGAGGGCCTTGGTCTTGAGAACCTGGGTGTAAAAACCGAAAACAGTTTTTTAGTCGCCGATCCCTATGGCAAAACCAACCTGGTAGGGCTGTACGCCATCGGCGATGTCTCCGGCGCCCCCTGGCTGGCACACAAAGCTAGCCATGAAGCCATTGTCTGCGTAGAAAAAATTGCCGGTATCGAAACTGCTGAGCCGTTAAATAAAAACCGCGTGCCCGGTTGTACGTACTGCCGCCCCCAAATTGCGAGTGTCGGTCTTACCGAAGCTCAGGCCAAAGGTGCAGGTCACAATATCAGAGTCGGGCGCTCCAGCCTCAATTCCAATGGCAAGGCTCTGGCCATCAACGAAGCCGAAGGGCTGGTTAAAACTGTGTTTGACGCTAACAGTGGAGAGCTACTCGGCGCCCATATGATCGGTCCAGAAGTCACCGAACAAATTCAAGGCTTTGGTATAGCACAGCAACTCGCGGCTACAGAGCATGACCTGGCCCATACCATATATGCCCACCCAACTGTATCTGAAAGCATGCATGAGTCTGTATTGGACAGCCTCGGCGTTGCGATCCATCAATAGAGTTTATTCATGAGCCAGCAGATCCCAATACATGACGGCTTATTTACCTGGCCCGCGACTAAGCCCCAGTTATTAGGCAGTCAATGCCGCCAATGTGCAGAGACTACCTTCCCAGCCCAGCCCGATTGTCGCAGCTGTGGTGCCCGGGAGACTAACGTTATCGAACTCGGCGATCGTGGCATACTTTGGACCTGGACTATCCAGACATTTATGCCCAAAGAGCCCTACCATAGTGATGAGACCCCAGAGACATTTCGACCCTACGGCGTAGGCTATGTAGAAATGCCTGGCGGCGTGCGTGTTGAGGCTCGACTGCAAGCTAACAGCCCAGATCAGCTAAAAATAGGTATGCTCATGCAGCTCGATATTATTCCGTTTCGCGCTGAGGCAAATGGTAATCAAAAAATGACCTTTAGCTTTAGTCCAGTTGAGGAATCATAGATTATGGATGTAGCAATTATAGGTATAGGGCTCCATCGTTTTGGTCGCTCCCCAGATATGTCTGGTTTACAGCAAGGTGCGTCGGCGGTTCGCGCAGCTCTTGCAGATGCCGGTCTCTCATGGGCAGATATGCAGTTCGCCTATGGAGGTAGCCAAGACGGTGGTAACGCTGATGCACTGGTAAATGAATTGGGTCTTACCGGCCTACAATTTACTAACATATGGAATGGCTGTGCCACTGGTGGCAGCTCATTGCATGCGGCCTACAGTGCGATTAAATCCGGCGAGTACGATGTAGGCGTAGTGGTTGGCTTCGACAAGCATCCGCGAGGCGCGTTTAATCCTCAGCCAAAAGAATGGGGTTTGGACCAATGGTATGGCGAAACTGGGCTTATGCTAACCACCCAGTTTTTTGCTCTTAAAACCCAGCGCTATATGCACGATCACGATATTACCGAAGATGCTCTGATCCGCGTCTCCGAAAAAGCCTTTAAGAACGGCTCTTTGACACCAACCGCTTGGCGCCAGCAGGCGCTTAGTTACGAGCAAATCGCAAACTCAGCTATGATAAGCCACCCATTGCGCAAATATATGTTTTGTAGCCCTGCCGAGGGTGGCGCAGCATTGATTATCTGTAACGCCGACAAGGCTCATCAATACTGTAGCAAACCCTTATTTCTAAAAGCTGCCGCTGTGCGCACTCGCCACTATGGAAGCTTCGAAGTATTCGCTCCATCCCAAGCGATGGAAGTGGCAGATGCCCCAACCGTTACTGCCTCCGAGGCCGCTTTTGAGCAAGCGGGCATTGGCCCAGAAGATGTGGACGTTATGCAACTTCAGGATACTGATAGCGGTACAGAGATTATGCATATGGCCGAAAATGGTTTCTGTGAGCATGGCGAGCAGGAAAAGCTACTACGTGAAGGTGCCACGGGTATCAATGGTCGTCTACCCATTAACACCGACGGTGGCTGTTTAGCCAACGGTGAGCCGGTCGGGGCCTCTGGCTTACGTCAGGTGTATGAAGTTTGCGTGCAATTACGTGGAGAAGGTGGTGCACGCCAGGTGCCTAATCAGCCCAAAGTTGGCTACACTCATGTCTATGGTGCCCCCGGCATTAGCGGCGTTAATATTATTACCAAATAAATAAAATAATAAGCAGGAGAATATTCTATGTCCGAATTAATCAAGGTAAAGCAGCAGGGTGCAGCTCGCTGTGACGGTCTGAGCTATCAGGATCTCCTCGATGACGAGACAGTCGAAGTACCGGCCTATCTGCGGGAAAACACGAACCCTTACATGGGTGATGAAGATATAGATGTTGCACGCTGGATCAGTCGAGATTTTCACGAGCAAGAAAAACAAAAATTATGGCCCAAGGTCTGGCAAATGACCTGCCGTGAGGAAGATATTCCTGAAGTGGGCGACCATCATGTTTATGAAATCGTTGATCAGTCAATTATCGTCACTCGAACCGGTGACAATGAGTTTAAAGCCTTTATTAACTCCTGTTTGCACCGCGGCCGCATCCTGCGCGACAACGATGGCCATGCGGACGAGTTTGTCTGCCCATTCCACGGCGCAACCTGGGATATTAATGGTAACTTTAAAGGTATCCCCTGCAAGTGGGACTTTAGCCATTTAGACGAGAAAGATATGAGCCTGCCGCAGGTGAAAGTTGGTACCTGGGGTGGTTTTATCTTTATAAACTTCGATGAGAACTGTGTTCCTCTCGAAGACTATCTCCATCCGCTCCCAGATCATTTTTCTCGCTTCCCGCTTCACGATTATTATAAAGGTGCTCATGTACAGCGCGTTGTAAATTGTAATTGGAAGGTTGGCGCCGAGGCCTTTATGGAGTCATTTCATACCCTCGAAACTCACAGTGAGATCCTTACATTTACCGGGGATGCCAACTCCCAGTACGACACCTTTGGCGATCACGTGAGTCGCTCTGTAACCCCGATGGGCGTTGCTAGCCCCCATTTACCTGATGTGACTGCTGACGAGACCATGCGCGATATCCTTGAACTGTCGGGCCGCATGGCAACTGACAGTGCCGAAGGTCATGAAATGCCCGAGGGGCTGACCGCACGCACCTACGTGGCAGAGACCAACCGCGAAATGTTTAGCGACATTATCGGCGAGCCACTGGACGATGCCACCCAGTCCGAACTGGAAGACGCTATCCTTTACATGCTGTTTCCCAATACCCAGATATGGACTGGCTACCACGGCAATATTGTCTATCGTTTCTTACCCAATGGTGACGACCACAACAGCTGTATCTTCGAAACTATGATTCTGATGCGCTATGAAAAAGGCACAAAAAAACCCGATCCGGCCGAGAAAAATATTCTGCGTCCTGATCAGGCATTTAGTGAAGCGCCAGAAATCGGTGGTCTAGGTCCAGTCTTTGACCAGGACGATAGCAATATGGCCGCAGTACAAAAAGGTATGATCGCATCTAAAAAAGGGGCAGTCAGTCTAGCCAGCTATCAGGAGAGTCGAATTCGTCACCTACATCAAACTATTGATAAATATTTAAATGCTTGACATCTTTTAATCTCGGGCCTCAGCATTGCTGATCCCGAGTTTCAAACCGGCAAATAAATTTATGAGCGTTCTATGGCAATAACAGATACATTAATACCCGCTGTTGACCTTGGCGATAAGCAAACTGTTCCTGTTACCCTCAATAGCACAAATATTCTTATCTGTAAGGCCAATGGGGAATTCTACGCCGTAGATAATCAATGTACTCATCAACGTGCAGAGCTTACTGGCGGTCGCATTAGAAATTGCTATCTGGCCTGTCCATTGCACGGCGTGCGCTTTGACTTGCGTACGGGTGAGCCTATGGGTGAGCTGACTAGGGTGCCGCTGCAGACCTATGATGTCAGCGTCGCTGAAAATGGCAATTTACAAATAGAGTTAGGTTAGCCATGCCACACAATCGCCAGATTATTCTTGCCTCATATGTCAGCGATGCCGCGCAACCAGAAAACTTTGCTCTTTCCGAAGGCCCAATACCTGCGCCTAGTGAGGGGGAGTTCTTACTGCGTAATATGTATTTCTCAATGGAGCCCGCTATTCGCGGCTGGGTCGATGGCAAGGCCAACTACTTTGAGCCAATCCCTATCGGTGGTGTGATTCGGGGCCCTTCAGTAGGCCGGGTTATCAAATCTCGCAACTCAGATTTTGCTGAAGGTGAATATGTATTTGCACTGAACCATTGGGAAGACTATTCAATCTGTCACAGTGACGCTATCTTGCTAGAAAAGCTTCAACCACACAATGGCATACCGCTCTCCTACTATGTGGGTTCACTTGGAGGAGCAGGTGCTACAGCCTATATTGGGCTCCATGAAGTTGGCCAAATTCAGTCTGGGCAAACTGTTGTGGTAAGTGCCGCCGCCGGCGCCACCGGCAGTATGGCCGGGCAGATCGCCAAACTCTGTGGTTGCACAGTTATCGGTATTGTTGGCAGTGATGAAAAGGCTAAACTCATCGTAGACAAGTTTGGTTTTGACGCTGCTGTTAACTACAAGACCGATGATGTTACCGCCGCAGTCACCAGGCTGATACCTGAGGGCGCAGATATATACTTTGATAACGTCGGCGGTCCCGTTCTAAATGCTATGTTGCCAGCTATGAAAGTCTATGGGCGTATTGTAGGTTGTGGCATGATCTCCGATTACAATCGTACTGATAACCCAAACCCTGTTACCAATCTTTGGGAAATGGTATCTCGACAACTGACTATGCAGGGATTTTTACTCCCCACCTATCAATCTAAGGTTCCGGCGGCAATGGCTCAGCTTGAAAAATGGATAGGAGCGGGAGATATTACTGTAATCGAGAACATTACTGAGGGTTTCGCTAACACCCCAAAAGCATTTTGTGACCTCATGTCGGGTAACACTGTGGGCAAAGCGCTCGTTAAAATCGATCTTTGAAAAGGATCGTTGAGGCGCGATGATGCGTTAGGGACTCTAATTGTTCGAACTGAACGCTCTAGCCTTTGGGACTAAAATACCGACCATTTACTCACTTAATCCCTAACCAAGTTAATCAGCCATACCTTGGGGACTATCAATAAAAACCATACTCTTAGCTCACCATTGTGCCCTTCTTGTTTTCTGACTTTTGTTATAATATGCGGCATCTTCTAGTCAGCCAAGGCTTGTACGCCAAAGCCAGTCCTTCGCCGGCTGACAATAGCAGTGCCTGATAAGCATCGATTTAAGTATCTGGAGCCTCGGTTCAAAATGAGCATAAAAAGTACCTATGTCCCCCCTAAAGTCTGGAAATGGGAGAAAGATAATGGCGGCAAGTTTGCCAATATCAATCGCCCCGTATCTGGCGCCACTCACCACAATGAGTTGCCTATTGGCGAGCATCCTCATCAACTCTATTCTCTTGGTACTCCCAACGGTGTCAAGGTAACCGTGATGTTTGAGGAGCTATTGGCACTTGGGTTCAACGACGCAGAGTACGATTCCTGGCTCATTGACATAGGTTCAGGCGAGCAATTCGGTAGCGGCTTTGTCGCGATTAACCCTAACTCTAAAATACCGGCACTGTTTGATCACAGCACACCGGAGCCAACCCGCGTATTTGAATCAGGAGCTATACTGGTTTACTTGGCAGAGAAGTTTGATGCGTTCTTGCCCTCCAGCGGCGTTCAGCGTACCGAGTGCCTTTCTTGGCTATTTTGGCAAATGGGCAGTGCTGCCTTTCTCGGCGGCGGCTTTGGGCATTTTTATGCCTATGCACCAGAAAAGCTTGAATATCCTATCAATAGATATGCAATGGAAGTAAAACGTCAACTGGATGTGCTTGACCAGACATTGGCGAGCCGTGAGTTTTTAGCTGGTGACGATTACACAATTGCCGATATGGCCACACAACCCTGGTACGGCATGTTAGTCTCAGGCTCTCTGTATAAAGCGCAGGAGTTTTTAGACGTGAAAAGCTACAGCAATGTGCTCCGCTGGGCTGAAACAATCCAGAACCGTGAAGCGGTGCAACGCGGCCTGCGAGTCAATCGAGTCTGGGGCGACAAGAAGCGACAACTGCGCGATCGTCATAGTGCCAGCGACTTCGACTAGTCAATTCATTCAATAGCCTCAGCGGCCCCCTAAGAGTTCTGCACGAGTGGGCAGATGGTCGCCCTCTGCTAACTCATAAAAACCAATTACTCCTGCTCGTTTTTTGGCTAGACCGAACCTGTCCTGTCACATTCATACCTGATAGCACTAAATAGCAATCTGCGTATAGCCTGTCAGGCTTTGCCAAGGTATCTATTTTGATAATGTTGAGTGTAAATACATGGTGCTAACATCTTGGATGTAAGACTGTCCTGCAGTTCGCTATGCAAAGCAATGAGTAGGCGCCTGAGCTAAACCTATTAGGTAAGGATCTATGGATATTGAAGCAGCCGTTGCAGTAGCAGCCGACCAGCCATTCAAGATAAAAAGTGTGCAACTAGAGCCTCCTCGAGAATATGAAATTCTGGTAAAAATCAAAGGGGTTGGGGTCTGTCATACAGATCTCTTTGCCAAAGCTGGTATGTTGCCGCCACGCTACCCCTCGGTATTGGGACATGAGGGCTCTGGGATTGTGGAAAAAATTGGTAGCGGCGTGACTAGCGTCGGTGTCGGTGATCATGTTGTTCTATCTTTTGCCTCTTGCAGGCAATGCTCCCGGTGCAAGTCTGACAGCCCGGCCTACTGTGAAAGCTTCGTGCCACTCAATGTAATGGGCACCCGCACTGACGGCAGTAGTCCAGTTTCAGATCAGGGCAGTCAAGTGTCAGCTCATTTTTTTAACCAATCTTCTTTTGCCAGTTATGCGTTGGCCAGCGAGAGCAATACGGTCAAGGTTAATAAAGACTTGCCTATTGAACTGCTCGGGCCTCTGGGTTGCGGTATTCAAACAGGCGCAGGGAGCATTATGCACGCACTGGCCTGCGATGCTGGTTCTAGTATTGCCATATATGGTGGAGGGAGTGTCGGCCTAGCAGCCGTAATGGGTGCCGTGATCCAAGAATGCTCAACTATTATCCTAGTTGAACCTATGGAGAGCAGGCGGCAATTGGCCCTATCACTGGGTGCAACCCATGTAATTGACCCCGCCGCCAGCGACACCCAACTATCTATTGGTGAAATCTGTGAGATGGGTGTTAACTACGGATTCGACACCACCGGTATAGCAAAGGTTATCGAAGGCGCCATAGCCGCATTAGCACCTCGCGGGGAACTGGGCCTTGTAGGTACCTCAAGTCAGGATTCACCGCTGCCCACCTTTAACCCCAGTATGCTTCTCACCGGACAGAAAATTCGTGGGATTTGTGAGGGGGAAGTGGACCCGCAACAATTTATTCCACTGCTACTGGACCATTATGAAAATGGTAGCTTCCCCTTTGACCGCCTGATCACTACCTACCCTTTCGATCAGATTAATGAGGCAATTGAGGCTCAGCATGAGGGTGAATGCGTTAAGCCTGTTCTTATTTTCGATGGAGAATAAAAAAGGCCTACCCTGCTTGGGAGGCCTTCTTATGGTAACTCGTTGATGATTGCAACGCTTAAAAGTCCTGCCTGGGAACTTGAACCTGATCATCAGCCAGCGTTAGCCAGCAGTGTTTACTATCCGCCCAAACATGCAAAGATGGCTTTAAATCATCCACCTCATCAAGAGTACCTGCCTTAATAAATATTAAACCCATGCCCGGCGCATCCTCTGTATCAGTTATTACTGGCGAACCACAGCTGCCACAGAAGCGACGGTAAACCTTTTGACCGCTGGTACCTTTATCTTCGAAGGTCTGTAATTCACCATTCAATTCAAGACTGTCCCTAGGGAAAAAAGACACCACAGAAAATGCACTGCCGGCCTGTTTTTGACAGTTTTTGCAATGACAAATTATGGTGTCTACTGGCTGTGCCGGCACCTTGTAGCGCACCTGACCACACAGACATCCGCCCTCTCTAAACTCTTCTGTCATTATTCTATCTCCTCTCAATATTTAGTTAAGACCCAGAGCACCATCCACAGTAAATGCAGCGCCGGTAATAAATGAAGCCTCTTCGCTGGCCAAATAAACTGCCATAGCAGCCACATCAGCCGGCTCACCAATACGGCCAATCGGATGCATGGCTTTATAGCTATCCATCAGAGCATCACCATTTTCCACCTGGCTGACCACCTTTGTTAGCATATCGGTCTGGATAACTCCGGGATTAATTGAATTCACATTTATACCGTAACCACTGCGAGCACAGTGCAGAGCCACAGATTTGGTCATCATGTCCACTCCAGCTTTAGAGGCATTGTAGGCCACTAATTCAGGCTGGGCTTTAAACGAGGACACCGAGGCCATATTGATAATCGCGCCGCCACCATCGTTTTTCATTAACTTGATTGCACCCTGACAGCCTAAAAAACAGCTACGAACATTGATCCCCATAGTTTTGTCCCAGGTCTCAACATCCATATCTTCAATCGTACCCATGAGCGTAACGCCGGCAACATTTGCCATGATGTCCAGACCGGAAAATCTAGCCGCCGCAATAGCAAAAACGTTGTCCCATTGCTCTGAAACTGCAACGTCATGATGCACAAATTCACAGTCTGGCCCCAGTCTTTGAGCGGCCTGTGTACCACCGAGTTTATCTATGTCGGTGATAATCACAGTCGCCCCCTCGGCAATAAATCGCAGAGCGATACCATAACCAATGCCGGTAGCACCACCAGTGATTATAGCTCGCTTTCCTAATAGCCTTTGCTTTGTCACAAACCTAAACTTTCAACATCAGCTTGCCGGTGTTGCTACCGTCAAACAACTTGTGAAAGGCCGACAGGGTATTGTCAAAGCCTTCTACAATTTGATATTTGAAGTCAATTTTCTCGTCGACTAGCAGTTCGGCGAGTGCGGCGGCACCGGATTCAAAACGATCAAAATAGGCACTGACCAAAAAGCCTTTTACAACAGCGTTCTTAGCAAGTATCTGCCAGTAGTTATAAGGACCAGGAACTGGCTCAGAGGCGTTGTAACTAGATATAGAGCCGCAGAAAACAATTCTCGCGTTATCCCGAAGGTTTAGCAGTGCAGCATCCAGAGTTTCACCACCGACATTGTCAAAAAAGACATCCACACCATCAGGACATTCGGCGCGAATCGCAGCTTCTAGATTTCCAGACTCAGTTTTGTAATTAATAACCCCATCAAAGCCCAGCTCATCTTTAAGCCACTGACACTTTTCATCTGTGCCAGCGAGACCCACAACGCGACAACCCATGTTTTTTGCCAACTGGCCGCCCAGAGAACCCACAGCACCTGCAGCGGCACTCATCAGCAAGGTGTCGCCCGCTTTCAACTCTGCAGAATCTGTAATACCAAAATAAGCAGTCAGGCCTACGGCCCCAAATATACTTAAATAATAATGCAGTGGAAACTTATTGTCAGCGGGTACCTTGGTCAGAAAATAGCCATCGGACAGGCTGTACTCTTCCCAACCATTAAGACCATAAACCTGATCGCCAACCGCAAAGTCCGAGTGCTTACTTTCGACCACCGTGCCCACAGTAGAACTGCGTACAACCTCTCCCAGTCCGATGGGTGGCATATAGTTAGGCTCTGCACTCATCCAGCCACGTATCGCGGGATCTAGGGAGAAATAATCGTTTTTAATCAGAAGTTGGCCATCGGCTAGTTCATCCACATCGACGGTGCGCATTCTTACATCATCGTCAGTGGTATTCCCAATGGGGCGCTGGTGAAGGTATAACTGCTTGTACTGTATTGACATGGCTTTTCTCATTTTTATTTTCGTTAAATGACTGTCGATCAGACCCTAATCCGACAATCAAAATTCAATCTTTAAGGTACTCTGTTGGAGATAAAAAATCAACTAAGATTGTTTTTTTGAAAGGCAGTCCTGTATAGTCTTACAACCTATAAAAATTCTAAAAGAGAGGAAACGTATGCCTTTTTCAGGATCAGTTGAAGATCGTCTCGCTATTCGCGAACTAATGGATATTTACGCTGACGCTGTTAATCAGCGAGATACGGCTCTGTGGTCTTCGACCTGGGCTGAGGACTCAGCCTGGAAGCTACCAGTAATACCGGGCATGGAAAATCTCAGTGGCAAAGACACTATTGTCTCTTCGTGGGAAGCTGGTATGGCCATGTTCCCCTTCATATTTATGTCTATTTCTGTCGGTGACATTCAGGTAACGGGTGATACTGCCACCGCCAGAAGCTATACCTCCGAGGTAGGCACCACTCTAACCGGCGAAGAGATTCGGCCAAGAGGGCAATATGACGACAAGCTCATCAAAATCAATGGCCAATGGTTTTTTAAAGAGCGTATTTTTAACTCTATGTATGGTGAGTAATCCCAGTATCTATAGGAATTGCAATGACAGTAATAATTAATGGCACAGTAAACTTTAAGCCCGAAGATGCGATTAAAGTACTACCGGAAACCGCAGAACTAATGGCACAGACCCGCTTACAAAAAGGCTGCCGTCATTATGTTTGGAGTCTTGATCCAGCAGTCCCCGGACGAATTTATGTCCATGAAAACTGGGAGTCAGTCGATGATTTACGCGCTCATCTGAGCAGCCACTACTACACAGATATGCTAGCACTTTTGAATAATTACGAGATCCTTGGCACTGATATTCTCAAGTATCGTATTGATCATTGCGAACCAGTCTATGACGAGACAGGCACCCCCCGCGCTGATTTCTTTTTGAAATAATTGGCTCCTAAACAATTATCGGCATAATCAATTACGTCCTCAGCTAGGCCTATTCCAAATAGGACGATGACTTTGGTATGAATTTTCACCTCTGGACATTGGGTTGCCCGGACTTTTAAGCTATGATTTAGAATCAAGTTCACGCCTCTTAAATCCTTGATAGCCGGATTAAGCGAGGTGATACTTTTACCGGTCAAAATAGCGAGATTTAAATATGTCTAATCATAGAGCTTTACAGATGTTTGGTCGTTCAGGGAACCCTGCGTTAAATGCAGACACCTTTGGCAATAGCGTCAAACCCTCACCGTCTGGCATTCAGTCCACTTCGTCGGATACCATGACTCTTGAGGGAACAGTCAACAAAACAGGTATTCTGCTGGCACTGGTGGTCTTGTCAGCCTCATGGACATGGAACATGTTTTTTGAAAGCGGCAATCCAGCGACGGTTATGCCTATCGCTTTTGGCGGTGCTATCGTCGGCTTTATTTTAGCCCTTGTAACCATTTTTAAAAAGCAGTGGGCGGGCACGACAGCACCGCTGTATGCCATAGCTGAGGGACTATTTCTAGGTGCTATCTCAGGAATATTTGAAATGCAGTATCCCGGGATTGTTATTCAAGCGGTGGGCCTGACTCTGGGCACCCTTGCATCGTTACTATTCCTCTATAAAACCGGCATCGTCAAGCCAACAGAAAACTTCCGCCTTATGATCACCTCGGCCACCATGGGCATTGGACTGCTATATCTAGTTAGCATGCTGATGAATATGTTTGGTTCTGGCGGTATTGGTTTTATTCATTCCAACGGCCTTTTTGGTATTGGCTTTAGCCTTTTTGTAGTGGCAATTGCGGCGCTTAACCTAGTCCTGGATTTTGATTTTATTGAGCAGGGCTCTGAGATGAATGCGCCTAAATATATGGAATGGTTCGGTGCATTTTCTCTTATGGTGACACTGATATGGCTCTATCTTGAAATGCTCAGACTACTGGCTAAACTGAGAAGCCGTTAGTGGACGCGAATACGCTTATTTTTGGCTCTATGACTGTAATCTCATTGGCCATTTTCTTTTATCTCGGTCAGTTTAAAGCCTCTACAAAACAAACTGAGCGAGATGACCGTATCAGTTGGTCAGAGAGGAATTTTTCAATAGGAAAAATCCTGCTCTACTCACTAGTACTGATCGGTGGGATTGTGTTGGTCTCGCAATTTTTGTAATGGCGGGATAGTAAATTCGCTGCAACTCAGCCCTGCGTCATTTCAGACCATGGGCTTCGCGCAGAGCAATGCCTACAAAGTCGACCGCTTCGCGGGTCGCTTCAATTACGCCTGCCAATGAAAAGAATGCGTGGATAAAGCCGTCAAAACGTCGCACCTGGACGTCCACTCCCGCCTCTGACAAGCGCTTTGCATAGGCTTCGCCCTCATCGCGCAGAGGGTCAAATTCAGCCGTAATCACCAACGCCGGCGGAAGTCCGGACAGATCTGTTGCCAATAGTGGGCTGACCAACGGATTGCTGCGCTGTTCGATGTCGGGGCAATAGTGGTCCCAAAACCAGATCATCATCGTTTTGGTCAGCAGGTAGCCTTCCGCATTTTCCTGATAAGAAGTGCTATTCATACTGGGTTCAGTAATTGGATAAAGAAGTAACTGCAGAGCAAACTCAGGGCCCTTACGATCCCGTGCCATTAAGGCCACCACAGCGGCTAGATTGCCGCCAGCGGAATCACCACCAATACTTATTAAGCCCGGACAAGCGCCTAGCTCTGTACTGTGAGTCGCAGCCCATACACTTGCCGCATAACAGTCTTCTGGTGCCGCGGGAAATGGATCCTCTGGTGCCAGTCGATAATCCACTGCCAGAACCATACAACCGGATGCTACACAAATCTCACGACAGTCGGCATCATGGGTAACAAGGTTACCTATCACCCAGCCACCACCGTGAAAATGCACATGCAAAGGTGCTGGTTTATCGCTGGGCCTGTAAAGCCGCACTGGAATATCCCCTGCTGGGCCGGGCACCATAAAATCCTCAACCGAGTAAACCTCAACCGTTGGTGGTACTGATTGGGCCTCGGTATAAAGACGGCGACTTTCGGTAACCGGCAACTGGTGGTACTCAGGCGCACCAGATTCAGCGATCTGGGCCAAAATTGCGGCAGTAACTGGTTCTAAAGGCATGTTTTATCCATTGTTAATATTTATAATCACAAAAAACCATCCTCACTAGGCATAGAAGGCTTTAAAAAGTGTAGATAAATCCGCGGAATTTCCTCATCAACTACTTACAGTTTGATTAAGCATTTACCCAAATTACTGCCGGCTAACATATCGATAAAAGCTTGACCTGAGCTCTCAATACCCTCAGACCAGTTCACTGGACTCACTAATGAGCCAGATTTTAGCATACCGGTAATGTATTCAATGGCCTGTGGATAGCGATCTACATGATCAGAAAACATAAAGCCCTCTGCCCTAGCACGTTTGGTAATAAGCTCCCACATATTACCTATAGCCGCATGACCTCCATCACCTTCATATTGAGAAACGGCACCACAGAGAATAATGCGCGAGTTTTCCGCGAGCTGACCGAGCATGGTTGTGAGCATAGACCCGCCTACATTGTCATAGACAATATCTATGCCATTAGGCACTACTCTGTGTAGCTGCTGCTCAAGGGGCTCGGCAGATTTGTAATCAATCACCTGATCATATCCCAGAGTCTTCTGCAGCCATTCGCACTTAGCCTGGCCACCGGCAATACCAACAGTGGTACAACCCTCGGCCTTGGCAATTTGTCCGGCAATACAGCCAATGCCACCAGCCGCGGCGTTGATAACAAATATGTCACCCTGCTTCGGCTGGCCTATATCCATAATCCCGAAATAAGCAGTCATTCCAGAGGGCCCGAGACTACAGAGGTACTCGTGCAACTCCACAGCTGGGTCTGGCTCAAGTATGCTCATTAAATCTGAACCATCAGCAATACTGTACTGCTCCCAAGAGGTTCGACCCATGACGATACTGCCTTCTGGGTACTCAGGATTACGCGACTCAATAACCGTGCCCATGACAATACTCTGGACTGGCTCACCCAATGGCATCGATTCCAGATAGTTATCACCGGAACCCTCATTCATCCACTGCCGAAAGCCTGCATCCAACGACAGATAGATGTTCTTAATCATAAACTGCCCTTCACTGATACTGCCAAGTGGCTTGGTATCTACCTCAAAATCAGCCGCAACTAAATGTTCAGCTGGTCGGCGGGCGAGTAATACTCTAGAGTTCATGTGAGCCATAATGCATTTCCATTGACGTTAAGTATTGATTGGAACGACAGTTATATTAACCGCCTCATTTGGCGATCATACTAACTCAGGTACAGGCTCAGGTAAATAACAAACATGTTTGATGGTTTTTATTGACGAGTTGAGGGCACCGCAGTACTATTAGAGCTTAAATTTGTAGTAAAAATCAACGCTCAGCCAGCTGTTTTAGCGAGCTGTTAAAGAGTCCTAGTCTACCGCAGAGCCATAGCGGCTCTCATTTTACTTTGGAGGCCATAATGGCAACAACAGAATCGCAGAACTTTGCTGACCATCTGGAAATTCAACAGGTAATCAACCTTTACGCCTCAGCTATCGACAAACATCAGTGGTCAGCGCTGGAAGGCGTATTCACTGAGGATGCTAGGGCTGACTTTATTGAGTTAGGCGTGTTTGAAGGCCGTCAAACAATTACAGACTTAATTGCTAGTGTACTCACACAGTGCTCGGTAACACAGCATCTTCTCGGCAATATCAATATTGTAGTTAGTGGCGATACAGCGACAGCAACCTGCTATCTGAGCGCCCTGCATGTCGGTCTCGGTGATTACGCTACTGAGACTATGACTGTCTGGGGCGAATATAGCGATAGATTAGTCCGCACTGCTGATGGCTGGCGCATTAATCACCGCACGCTGACATCAATGTATACATCGGGGGATATCGGGCTCAATGGCTAGGCTGTAAACTGTAGCACTCATAAAAAGCGAGAACCGCAATTTGGTACACCTGCACCCCATCAAAGTATGAGTTTATGCAGAGAGTCCAGTTGGGAACTGCTGCTGGATACTGGTAATAGTCAGGTCCAGAGGCAAAAGAGTACTCTCAGCGACATAGATTATGCCGAATTAGAAGGCACCGGAAAAAGTGTGAGACTATGAAATGATGTTTCAGGGCTGTGATGGTGTGACAGAATAGGCAGTTCATGCCAGCAAAGGGCAAATGAACATATTATAAAAATTATAAATTCACATTATTAGGGATTTAACCATGTTAGCTATCTCTGCAAGAATTGAACTAGCGTCCAAAGATATTGCAGCCTATGTGGCTGCCGCTCAAAAAATTATCGGCCCAACTCACGATGAGCCGGGCTGCCAGCTCTATGCCTTCGCTATAGATATAAATTATCCCAATGTTATCTGGGTCACAGAGCAATGGGAGAACGAGAGCGCTTTGATGGCTCATTTAGCTATGCCTCTTATTGTTGAGTTTCTAGCATTTTGTGAGACCGTCGAGATCACTGACATGAATGTGGTTAGATACGATGTGTCAGCGGCTGGACCGCTGGTACTTCCTGAAAGCTAAGTCCCGAAACAGTCGAGGAATACACAGCATGACTATTGCAGAGAACTATAATCGCATTGTCGCCCGCATAATTGATGACGTCGATAATGGCACCACAGACCAGGCCGATGGAACATTGTCTGTGCCATCAAAAAACTATACTGATGCTGATATTTGGCAACAGGAAATGGACCTAATTTTTAAAAAGGTTCCGGTATTTGTAGCTCTAACTCAGGAACTGCCAAACCCTGGTGACTACAAGACATTCCAATTTCTCGACAAGCCTTTGCTAATCACACGGCTGAAAGATGGCACCGCCCGAGTAATGCTTAATGCCTGTTCTCATCGTGCTATGACAATAGCTACCGAACCTTGCGGCAATAAGTCGCGCTTTACCTGCCCCTATCACGGCTGGATGTATAGCAATGATGGAGTGCTGCGCGGCGTCGCTGATCAGGAAAAATTTGGCGACTTCGACAAGCAGACTAATGGCTTGACCCAACTCCCTGTTTACGAGCGGGGAGGCATGATCTTTACGGTTCTTGAACCCGGTGAAGAGGAAGTAGATTTTGATGGCTTCTTAGGCGGCGTGATGGAGGATATTGGTCGTCTGGGTATGGAAAACTGGCATTTCTGTGGTCAGCGTAAGATCGATGGCGCCAACTGGAAAGTTGCCTATGACGGTTATCTGGAGGGCTATCATTTTGCGGCAGCACACCCGGACACTATTGCAGAGCGCACTTACTCCAACATAATGCAGTTTGATGCCTATGGTCCCCATACATTGATCTGCTTTCCTCATCTTGCCATTAAAGAGAATCTTGCCGACGTGGCGCCAGAGGATTATCACAAACATGAAAATAACGGTTACGATTGGATACGAACACTGTTCCCTAATATATCGTTGTTTGTGGCTCCAGAAATTACATTAATCAGTCAGATTATTCCTGGTCCATTGCCAAATCAGAACACCACCTATATCAACTTTGTCCACCCGACCGTGCCGGACGGAGAGGATACCGAACTGCAGGGCATGATGGACTTTTTCCAAGAAGTAGTAGATGTCGAAGACTATCAGGTAGGGCTGAAAATTCAGAAAGGCCTTGAATCTAATGCCCATGCCAATGTTACCTTCGGTCGCAATGAAGCCGGCAATCAACTGTTCCATAAATGGGTTGAATGGTATCTAACACAGAATCCATCTGCCCCCAAACCAGAACTCGATAGAAAAAAGGATATTTTATGAGTATTCATGATAACCGCGCAGGTAGAATCAATTGCTTACTGATTGCTGGAGGAGTCTGGCATGATATTGACCATGCGCGCCTTGAATTACTGAAATTACTATCAGAGGACGAGCGCTTTCGAGTGCGAGTATTTGAAGACTATGAAAATCTTGACGCCCTTGAAGAAGCTGACTTTATTGTTAGCTACACCTGTAATGTTATACCCTCACTTGGCGCTCAGGAAGCCTTAAAAGCTTGGGTCGAAAGAGGGGGCCGCTGGTATGCATTGCACGGCACCAATTCAATTATTAGGCTTATGTCGAGTGGAGTTTACGGCACACCAGACTGGGCGCCATTGTTCGTAGAAACTCTTGGCTCAATGTTCCGCTCTCATCCACCGATCGCGCCTTACAAGGTCTCTGTGGCCGATCCAGACCACCCTCTCGCTAAGGGCATTGAACCCTTCGATTCTGAAGATGAACTTTACCTTATGAAGACCTATGGCGATCTCCATGTGATTCTGGATACCGAGTACGGCGGCAAGGCAGAAGGGTTTGAAGAAGATGAATGGGAACATGCCCGTCACCCGGTGTTCTATACCCATAAAGTGGGTGAAGGCGAGGTTCTCTATCTGACACTGGGCCACTGTCGTCACCATCATGATATGCAACCGATGCTTGACTACTGGCCAACTTTGGATCGAGGCTCATGGGAACTGCCGGTATTCTATGAATTGCTGCGCAGAGGAATTAAGTGGGCGATTGAGCCAATGGACAAGGCAACCGCTGATGCCATGGCTAAGGCTCGCGCCGCAGTAAAATAATACTTCGGTATAAAAAAGGGCATCTAATGCCCTTTTTTTATGCTTGTTGTTATGTGGACATTAGACCATCTACCAGCGTAAATTTAACTCATTCACCACGCCAACAATACCACTGCTAAAACTAACATCCCTGCTTTGATCAACATGAAAATCCGGAATACGTCGCAACCACTCTTCAATAGCAATACGCAACTCAATCCGAGCTAAATTTTTCCCAGGACACGTGTGGGCTCCGCGCCCAAATGTGAGACTATTACCCCGCTTGCGACCGAATTCCACATCCTCTGCATTGGGCGTAAAAGTGTTGTCCATTCCTGCCAATGGGGTTGGGGCGGCAATCATATCACCGGCCTTTAACTGCACACCATGAAACTCAATATCCTCTGTCACTTCTCTAGCCACAGTCACCAGCGGGAAGCGCCTTAAAATCTCTTCCACCGCCTCAGCCACAGAGATTTCACCCTCAATAATCTGTGCGCGATGCTGTGCATTTTTGGCCAAAAATAGGAATACAAAACCCAGTAAATTTACCACTGTATCCACTCCGGCGATAAATACCTGAATGGATAACTTAATCGCCTCTTCGCGAGTCAGTGTTCGATCGTTGGTTTGACCATTAATCATGCGACTAAGCATGTCTGTACCATCTTTGCCCATGCGTTGATCAACATAGGGAGCTATATAATCCTTCAGATTTTGCAGTGCATCGGCAAAGGTGATGGTGCCATCTGGTCTGATTAACTGATCGGTCCAGTACTTGGTCTGTGGTATGTCATCTTCCGGTAGATCCATCATCGACAGAAATACTCTAATAGGCAAAATATCCGCGAAATCCTGAGTGAAATTGCATCCACCCTTATCCACAAAACCATCGATCAAACTAGCCACAATACTGCGAATATTCTCGCCCATGGCATTGACTGCCGCTGGCGCCATGCTGTGATTCAAGGTCTTGCGATAAAAATGGTGCTCAGGGGGGTCAATGGTTGTAGGTAGCAGACCATGATCGGCACTGTGACTTTTAGGAAGGATAATACTGCGGCTGGAAAATCTACTGTAATCGGTCAATATCTCTTCAACGATAGATGACCTTGTGGGCAGCCAGTGGCCTTCATTTTCCTGAGTCCAAACTAGAGGGGACGAATCGTCCTCAGCTAATAATGAGGCCCAAGCCTGATGAAAATCGCCCTCGATACCTGGCGGATTATATATATTAAAATTGCGCACCAGATGTTCTGCAACATGATCAGGTAATGTTTCAGTACTCATCGCAGCCCTCGATAATCGTTATCCCAGTCGGACAGAATGAGCGGCATCTGCTGTAATCACTGTGCCGGCCATATAGCTTGCCGCATCACTAGCTAACAGTAAAATCGTACCGTCCAATTCAGATAACTGACCTGCTCGACCCAAAGGCAGATTAGCTAGGTCAGCTTTGCCCTGATCTGTCTCGTAGTAGTCAGCGACCAGATCCGTATGCAGAAAACCGGGCGCCAAAGCATTGACCCGAATGCCATGCTCCACCAGTTCGTGCCCCATCACGGCTGTGAGCTGATTTACCGCACCTTTAGAGGCACTGTAGTGGGTAAGACCTTTAAATGAAGACACCGCACAGATAGAGGATATATTAATAATATTGCCTCCAATACCTGCTGCCAACATACGCTGAGCACCCTCTTGTCCAAGGTTAAATACGCCCTTTACATTAACATTTAGCACGTGGTCCCAGTTATCCTCTTCCATCTCAACAAAGGGCTGGCGTCCTGTGGCACCGGCGTTACTGAAGATTATGTCTGGGGTTCCAAATTCTTTTTCTGCCAGATCAAATGCCGCTTTAACCGAGGCGCGATCTGTGACATCCATTGCCACCGCCAGTGCCTTCCCGCCCTTAGCTTTAATGCTTTCAGCAAGTCTCTCCAACAGATCCGTTCTCCGCGCAGCACAGATCACAGCTACACCATTATCTGCCAGCAATTTAGCAATATGCTCTCCCAAACCACTGGATGCGCCACTGACCATTGCCACCCTGCCTTTAACGGAAAATAGATTATCTATCACGAAACTCACCTTTAATTGTTATTTTAAAAATCAAACTGTCGCAATTAAAATTGCACTCTCTTTGTAAAGCCACCATCAATCACCACATTAGTACCTGAGGTATAGGCAGATAGTGGGCTTAATAACAGGGCAACCTGAACACAAACTTCTTCAGCCGAGCCCATGCGTCCCGCAGGAATCATGGCCACGGTGGACTCATAAATCTCCGGCATAGCCGTTTTAATTTGATCCCAGGCCCCGCCTTCAATAAAGATCGGGCCGGGGCTAACTGTATTTACTCGAATTCCCATGGGGGCTAGATCCTGAGCCAAATTACCAAAGTAATTGAGCAGTGCAGCCTTCATAGCACCGTAGGGAACAGCGCCTGCAAATGCTTCCAGCGAAGCCGTAGAACCTATGCTGACAATAGAACCACTGTCTGACTTTTCTAAGAAAGGCTTGGCCGCATTGACTGCTTTCCAACTGGCAAGAACATCGGCTTCAAAATTACTGCGCCATCCAGATTCTGCTGCATCGGCACCGCCGGCACTCACATTGGCCACAAAACCATCAACGCCTCCTAGGGCATTAGCACAGCTGCTTACCCATGACTCGAGAGATGCTGAGTCTGTCACGTCAACCACCTCGCCATGGGCCTTGACACCCATGGCTTCAATGGCCGCTACTGCGTCGTTGACTTGATCGCCATTGCGGGCACAGATGCCTATATTACAGCCCTCAGCCGCCAGCATTTTTGCCAGCGCAAAACCAATGCCTTTAGATGAGCCAGTAATCAAAACTGACTTATTTTTTAATTGCAGATCCATAATGATAGTTCCTTATTAATAATTTTATAATGGGAAAACTCAGGCTCGCATATAGCGTGACAGATGAGAATCTCTTGATCCAAACATCACTCCTATAGCGGCCAAGCGTTTAAAATAATGACCAACACTAAACTCATCAGTCGTACCTATTCCTCCGTGGAGCTGAATCGCATTGTGCGCAACATAACGACCCGCCTTACCTACTTTAGCTTTAAGTGCTGCAACGCATTGCTGTGCATCTTCTGATCCGTTATCTAGTTTCCAGGCTGTTGCCATCAGCAGGGAACGGGTTAATTCGATTTCCATATACATATCAACCATGCGGTGACGCAGTACCTGAAAGCTAGAAATTGACTGACCAAATTGTTTGCGCTGTTTGGTGTAATCTACGGTCACCGTCAACAATGCATCCATGGCACCCACTGCCTCAGCACAGACCGCCACAATAGCCCGAGCAAATATCGGCGCTGCCATTGTCGAGGCATTTCCGACTTCACCGACCAGAGCCTCAGTACCAACTACAACATTATCCAATTGCAGTTCACAGGCTGAACGACCATCGTAGGTTTTATAATTTTTACAATGCATACCCGTGGTGTTTTTATCCACTGCAAATAGGCTGATGCCCTCTTTTGAATGATTTGCGTTATCTCCAATACGAGCTGACACTAATAGTAGGTCTGCCTCTGGACCATTAAGCACAACTGCCTTACTACCATTAAGCACATAGCCATCGCCAGTTATTTCCGCTTTGGTTTCCACATAATGCGGATTGCCAACATTGCCCTCTTCCAAATATGCCAGTGCGCCCTGCAGTTCCCCGGCCATCAGGCCTGAGAGAAACCGCTCTTTGATAGCAGGCTGCGCGCCAGCGGCTATTAATCCGCCTACCAGTACAACAGATTCAAGATAGGGCTCAAGCACCAGATACTTGCCAAACTGTTCGCACAGAATCATGGTTTCCAGAGCACCGCCACCAAAGCCTCCAACCTCCTCGTCAAAGGTCATGGCCAGCCAGCCTAAGTCAGCGAACATCTGCCACTGTTCACCACTAAAGCCAGATTTTTGTCTGACAGTACCCTGACGGTTTTCAAAACTATAGTTTTCACGAAGATACTTGTCTGCACTGTCATGCAACATTGTCTGTTCTTCGCTGTATTCAATAAACATACAAATTACTACTCAGTGAGGATGGGGTTACAGGCGTAAAACACGCTTGGCAATAATATCCCTTTGGATTTCTGCCGAGCCGCCATAAATAGTTGAGGCGCGATTATTAATATATTCCGCCATTGTTGTGAGCCCACAGTCAGGACCAATAGAGCCACCCTTGTAATCTGGTTGCAATGCATCAAGCTGTTTAACCAGAGTATGTTCACCCATTATTTCTACACTTAATTCGTTAAAACGCTGGCCGATCTCAGTACCCATTACCTTGGTCAGCGATGACAGCGCACCGGCATTACCGCCCGCTTCAAATGCACCTTTAACCCGCAACTCGGTAAATTCCAGAGCCAGAGCGTCCACAGCCACATCTGCCAGTTTGGCTGAAAATACCGGATTGTCTTTCCATGGTCGATTATCGGAATCCCACTGAGAAGCTGCCTGCTGGACGATCTTAGCCATTTGTTTTTTATGGTCGATGGTGAAATTGTGGCCGCCCCGCTCAAATTCAAGTAGTGACTTGGCCACATCCCAGCCCTGATTTTCAGCGCCGAGAAGGTTGCCTACGGGGACACGCACATTGTCAAAGAACACCTGACATTGCTCGACCGTACCGTCCAATCCAACAATAGGCTCAACCTTTAAACCCTCTGTAGCCATATCCACCAGAATAAAACTGATCCCCGCCTGAGGTCGCCCTTCTTTTGAGGTTCTAACCAGACAGAAAATCATATTGGAATGATGGGCATAGCTAGTCCAGATTTTAGACCCGTTAATAAGATAGTCGTCACCATCACGGACAGCCGAGGTAATCAGTGAGGCAAGGTCAGACCCTGCACCGGGTTCAGAATAACCCTGGCACCACATATCTTCGCCCGAGAGTATCCTCGGCAGATAATAGTCTTTCTGTTCGGCGGTACCATGGTGCATAAGCATCGGGCCAAGCATCTGCAGGCCCATAGCGGGAAAGGCTGGGGCATTAGCGAGCTTGCACTCTTCCTGAAAGATATAGCGCTGATTTAATGTCCAACCAGTGCCGCCATGTTCCTCAGGCCAGTCTGGTGCTATCCAGCCCTTAGCGTGGAGAATCCGGTGCCATTTCATAGTGGCTTCAAAGTCCGCAAAGACGCTAGTCATGAGTTCACCAGCGCGCTTAATATCGGGCGTTAGAGACTCGTCTAAAAAGGCCCTGACTTCTTTGCGGAATACATTATCAGTCATAATTTATCTCAGTTGAGAAATTTGCCGTCACAACATAAACAAACAGCATTGTTTTTTAGTGTAGGGTTAATGAAAAATTATTGCAACGAAATACCACAGATACTGTCCCTATCGTTTGCGGAGTTGGTTATGGCTACTCACGCTCAATCGTCGCTTTCACCGCCTGTCGCAACACATCCTTGCGCACCTTACCCGATGCTGTCTTTTGCAATTCATCGCGCAACTCTAGTCGCTGAGGCCATTTTTGTTTAGCCAACCCCGCCCGCTCCAAGAAGGGCTGCAACTCAGCGAGGTCTAACGGCGCTGAATTCAGAGTGACGATAAATACACAGACCCCCTCGCCCAGTCGCTCATGGGGCATTGCCACCACTGCGGCCTCCGAGATCAGCGGATGCTGATACAACACATTTTCAATTTCCCGGGCGGAAATATTTTCGCCACCACGGATAATGATATCTTTCTTGCGATCAGTGATCACAATGGCACCCTGAGTTGTAATATGGCCTATATCGCCTGTACGAAAGTAACCGCCATCATCAATTGCCTGCTTGGTTTGTGCCTCTTCACCATAGCCGATCATCATAGCTGGACCTTTGACCAAGATTTCTCCATCCAACCCTTGGGCTAGTGGGTTGCCATTATCATCAGCAATAATCACATCCCAATTATTAATTCGACCATCGGTTGTGGCGGCCAGCATTTCTTCTTCAGGCTTTACGAACCCCACTGTAATTAATGGTGCTTCGGTGCAGCCATAAACTCTAAATGCTCGGCAGTTCGCCAGAGCGCTATGGGTATCGATGATCAAATTTGGCGGCACAGAGGCGCCACCGCAGGCAAAAATGCGCAGAGATGGCAAATCTAGAGAATGCTTTTTAGCCGTCTCCACCAGTTCCTGTAAAAAAGGTGTGGCACTGATACAGCTAGTTGCTCCGACCTTTTCTATATAAGAAACAGCATTGTCAGCATCCCAACGCTCCATAAAGGCAGTTTTACAGTCGCTGATAAAGGCCTGCTCAATACCATTGGCAAAACCGGTAATATGGGTAACCGGTGAAGGCATCAGCATGACATCCTGAGCACCCAGCCCCCAAGCTTCAACACCATTGTCTATGGCTCGAGCCAGAGATTGATGGGAATGACGCACTGCTTTTGCACGACCTGTGGTACCGGAGGTATACATAATTACCTTTAACGCCTGCATATCTGTGGGCTGTTTATCCGGTATTGGGCAGCCGCGCTGTTGAACCAAGTTTTCATAGCTCAGCACGGCTCCACTGGCATCATTATGGCGCACTGAAATAACATGCTGTAAAGCAGGCAAATCAGGCTTTAAACGCTCAATCATCTCGGGGAAATCATGGCCGCGATAGACACCCGGGATAAATAGGCACCGGCTACCGCTATCGGCCAGAATAAAAGCCAATTCATGGTCTCTGTATATTGGTATCACCGGGTTGACCACCAGCCCAAGCCATACAGCAGCTATATCAACTGCAACTGCCTCGCGCCAGTTGGGGAGCTGAAAACTAATAACATCCCCGGCCCTGAGACCTAGATCCACCATTGATGCCGCCAAGGCCATTGCCTCATCAAAGATACTGCCAAAATGGATATGCGCGCCGTCTTCTAAATAGATCGCAACGGCGTCTGGCGCGGCGCTCGCTTTATGCAGAGCATGATCAGCCAAATTTTTAGTACTTAGTACCATTAGTTATCCTAACTGAGAATTGTACTTTTTACCTGTGATGCCGGCCCCGAGCAAAGTTTTGATCAAGACAAGATCACAGCGCAGATGATTGCTATTTAAGTTAACTTAAATCTATAAAACATACAACCTTGATTGTTTATTAACCTCATGAAATAAGTTGAACTTTGACATTTCTAGGGTTATATTTAAGCAGTTTAGATAAAAAGCCATCTCGTTTGTTTTTTGTTGGCTGCTATAAGGGGAGAGCACTGCATGCGCATCTACTAGTGTTTCATCTGCATCAGCGCTAAAAATATAACCATATCCTGAGGGTATATAAAAATGAAATTTCAAAATAAATATAAAAAACAGCTACTTCCAGCAGTAATTTCGCTCAGCATCCTGCCCCTGTACGCAGGAGGCGCGATTGCTCAACAAGAGTCCGCAAGTCTCGAAGAAATTGTGGTTACCGCTCGAAAACGTCAAGAATCAATTCAAGACGTACCCGTTGCTGTATCGGCACTGAGCCCAGGGCAGCTAGAGCGCGGCTCAATTACTAGCTCCCTTGAGTTAGGTAAAATGGTACCTAATGTGGAACTCCATGAAACCGCGATCGGTTCTGAGTCACTAAGTGCCTCAATCCGTGGTATGAGCTACGACGATATCGAAAAGTCAATCGAGCCGACCGTCGGTGTTGCTATTGATGGTGTGTTTCTGGCCAGTAACTCAGGCGGCGTCTTTGATCTTTTCGATGTAGATTCCGTTGAAGTTCTTCGTGGGCCTCAGGGCACACTTTTCGGTCGCAACACTATTGGTGGTGTTATCAGCGTTCAAAGAACAGAGCCAACCGGTGAGTTCGGTGCGAAGTTAGAGGCTACAGCCGGCGATGAAGACATGACTGATATCAAAGGGGTTATCAATATGCCTCTGGGTGATAACGGCGGCATCAAGCTCTCATTTAAAAGCCTAGAGTCCGACTCCCATGTTTACAACACTTCATTGAATGCTCGCCGCCCAATGAAAGATTCTGAGACTATGAGCATCGCTGTAAAATATAACTTCTCCGAGAACACATCTGCAGTGCTTACTTTTGATGATTATGACCACAACACCACTGCTCCGGATAATGTTTTTGTTGGCTTCGAGGCATTAGGTAATCAGGGTGCTACTAATTCAGAAGCAAATGACTGGAAGACCTCTCCTCAGTTTCTCCCTCTGACTGCCACCTTGGAGGGTGAGAACACGACTCTTAAAGTGACTCACGATACTGACAACTTCCAAATCAAGTACATTATGGGAATCATGGATTATGATGAAGTAGTTCGTGAAGCGTCTTGGGGTCTTGGACCAGATGTTCTGGGCGGTGTGTTTTTCCCAGTTGATCGTGATCAAAACTTTAAGCAAACCTCACACGAACTGCAGTTGACTTCTGACCTTGACGGCCCAATGAACTTTGTTGCTGGCCTCTACAGTATGGAAGCTGACTCCTATATCACCTCAGGACCAATCCAGAACTTCACCGCATTACATTACTTAGATAGCACCGCAGTGTTTGGTGAAATGAGCTATGAAATCAATGACCTCTGGTCATTCACTCTTGGTGCTCGCTACACTGAAGAAGAGAAAGAGCTAGATACCCGTTCCTACCCAATGGTTTCAGGTAATGCCGCACGACTGGCAAATAGCTACGTAGCTGCCGATCTACTAAATTCGGCTAACCCTACCTTCAAAGATAACAACACCTCATTCCGAGTGGTGCTACAACGTGAGATCGAGACAGGGATGGTTTATGCGTCTTACTCAACAGGTTATCGCAGTGGTGGTTTCTTCAACCGAGGCATTACACCATTAGAAAATCTGCCCTTCAAGTCCGAAGAAGTAGCCAGTATTGAACTAGGCATGCGCAGTAATCCAACAGATAACTCGCAAATTAATATTACTTACTTTAATTCTGAGTACACCGATAAGCAAACTACCGTGATTGTTCCAGCGTCAGATGCAGACTGTGACAAAGAGCAAAACGACGCAGGTAGTGTGACCTGCTCCTTTGTGCGTAATGCCGGTGAAGTATCTATGAGCGGCATCGAGTTTGAAGGCACATACATGCCTACAGACGCGCTTACCCTTCGCGCTTCATTTGGCACGCTTGATGCGGACTACGATGAGTATAACTACAACGGTGTTGATATCTCTGACAAAGCGCGTCTTTTGTACGCCCCAGACCTAACTGCTTATCTGGGTGCAGAGCATACCTCTGATCGCGCTGGCGGCACATTGACTATCAATGTTGGCTTCAGTCATAAAGATGAAGTAGAGACTCAGGCTGATTGGTCTACCTATGATCCTGTAACTGGGCCAGAAGTAACAATTGAGAGCTTTGAAACTCTAGATATATCTGCCACGTTTATGAAAGAGCTGTCTAACGGAACACTCAAACTTCGAGTGTACGGCACCGATGTGCTGGAAGATGGCAACCGAGTTGGCCGCAGATATGATGCTGGTTCATTCGCTTGGGCAGAGCTGGTTCCCCGTCGCCAGATGGGTGTAACTGTAGGATATGAGTTCTAAAAATCTGAACTTTAGCAACTCCCAAAGGCGGTTGAACATAAGTTCAACCGCCTTTTTTATGGGCAACCAACTGAGCCTAAAAATAAATGACAGGCAAAAAAAAGCCGCATATAACAGCGGCTTGTTCTTACTTCACGGCTCTAATAGTCTTACATCAGAATCCCATCTCCGTAGCCGTGGGAATACGGCGCAATGTTTGGCCCCCGGAAATATCTAATATTCTGCCAGTCATAAATGACTCATCCGACAGTAGCCAAAGTGCTGCATTGGCCATATCATCAGTGGAGGGCAGCCTACCCATAGGAATCTCATTGATAAACGCCTGTTCAATATTAGGTATGCTAAGAAAGCCTTCAGTCATCGCACTAGGAGTAAAGCCCGGTGCCAGGGAGTTAACCCTAATATTCTGCGCACCGTATTCTACCGCCGCTATGCGAACTATATGGTCTGCCCCACTCTTAGTGCCGGCATAGGCAGCAAGGCCTGGAGGTGCTAGTTGAGCCGTCTGGGAGGAGGTTGTAACTACCGAGCCACCATCACTCATACGCGCAGTCATATGCTTGATAAATAACGTTGTACCAATTAAGTGCACATCACAGTTTTCCTGTAATACCTCGCGACTAATATCGGCAATGGGAGATGAGGTTTCAATACCTGCAAAATTAATCGCGCCATCTAGTTTACCGTACTCAGACACTGCGGCATCCGCCAGCGCCGCTAGCTGCTGTTCATCAGTAATATCGCAACTCATTGCGTGCGCACCTAAACTGTCTGCCACCGCCTGCACCTTATCAAGTCTGCGCGCAGCTAATACCAACTTGGCGCCCTGTGCATGACAAAGACGGGCCGTTGCAGCTCCCATGCTACGCTCATCGGACGCACCCAAGATTATAATTACCTTACCTTCTAATCTACCAGCCATTGCTACTCTTCCTATTTTTTCGTTTAACGTAAAGGTCTAGCAACTATTATATTTTGACCAGTTGCTTGCCAAAATTTTGACCGGCAAAAAGGCCGGCAAGGGCGGATGGGCATTGTTCAATGCCCTCTAGAACATGCTCCTTTACCAGGATCTTTCCCTCATCAACCCACTGCTGCAGCTGCTCTCTCGCCTCTGGGTAGCGCTCCACATAATCCAACACAATAAAGCCTTCCATCGTGCAGCGGCGAATCACTAATTGCATATAATTTTTTGGGCCAGGTGGCAATTCTTTAACCTGATAACCACTGGATATCCCTCCGCACAGCACAATGCGGCCATTATTGACCATATTGACCAGCGCCTCATCGAGAATTGGACCACCCACATTATCGAAAAATATATCGACACTGTTGTTGCACAGCTCTTGTAATCTGTCGGCGACAGATTCCGATTTATAGTCAATCACAGCGTCATAACCCAGTTCATCGATAAGCCACTGACACTTAGCCTGACCTCCAGCGATACCGATCACTTTACAGCCCATAAGCTTGGCCATCTGCCCAACAGTGGAGCCTGTGGCACCCGCAGCACCAGACACTAATACCGTGTCTCCTGCCTTGGGTCGTCCAATTTCCAAAAAGCCAAAATACGCCGTCAGGCCGGTTAGACCATAGATATGGAGAGGATACGAAATAGGTGTGCCAGCATTTATTTTGGTGACCGGATAGAGCCCTGCACCATCACTAATAGCATATTCCTGCCATCCAAATGTTCCCTGTACAAAATCACCCAAGGCAAAATCACTGTGTTTGCTGGCGATAACCTCGCCGACGGCACCAGACCGCATAACCTCACCAATAGCTACCGGAGGTAAATAGCTGCGAACATCATTGAGCCAACCGCGCTGTGCCGGCTCAAAGGCGAGATAGTGATTCTTGACCAGAAACTCACCTTCAGCCAAATCTCGTACGGTCTCGACTTCAAGGGTAAAGTTTTCTTCACTTACTGTGGTTTCAGGTCTGGAAGCTAATGTCCACTTTCTGTTACTCAATGCTGTCATGGGGTATACCAAATTGGAGATGAATAGGCGCGATCCTGGATCGTCTTAGGTGCGCGAGGGTCTATAACCGAACCAAAATATTTGGCGTCATAGGCAGTCCAGCGCGGCGTAGGAATTTGAATAACTCTGACATAATAGAATGCTCGCTGTTCTGGATCGAAGTCTGGATCGGACCATACTACTGCCAGTTCTGCATCGCCGATACTATTACTATAGGTGACGTTCTCCTCATCTACGGTATTTCCCACGGCAGGAATATCTCCCGTCAGCCAGTTAGCTGTGCGGCCATCTGACAGCGCTACATCAAATATTTTTTCTTCGGTCTCGCCACTAGCATTGAGCCAGCCCTTAATAATTTGCACACGATCAAGGTTAGCTCCATCTGGATCTCTAGACGCCGCTACCATAAAGGTTGGTGCTGCGATTTCACTGCGAGTTAAATCGCCTCCCATGGGCACACCTTTGCGATAGCCAATACTGGCAAAGTCGGCGTCCATCACATCGGCCTGCGTGAACTCCCAGCCGCCGAAGAAGCGAAGCCGAATGCGAGTCCCAGATGTTGCATATACCTCCCGTCGCTTGATTGCTTCAAAAATCGACTCCCGAGTGTTTTCTTCAGACCAGGCGGCAGTTAGGCCAGATGACACCAGCTGCCAAATCTTCTGTAATTGACCAGCCATACGTTTTTCTGTGCGATCGACCGAGGGTTCATCATGGGCAAACTTGCCGAAAAAATTGTCCTCATAGGTGGTGGCCATACCAGTGTGGGAATCAGTGCTACCAATTAGGCCAAATTTAAACGGGTTGGTACCCAAATTGGCCTCGTGTCTTAGACCCTCACGCAGTCCCGAGCGACTGTATTCATACTGCAACATCTCTGGTTGTTTAGGCGTATCGAGAGTAATGTTGCCCTCATCCCAGGTCTCAAAATCGGCAAACTCATCTGCGGGAGACAGAAACGGATGAGCCTCGCCATCCCCCTTGACCTGGGTAGTTTCGTAGACAGGCTCCCAGCGCGCGCGCTTGCGGGCGTAGGACTCATCTAGCGGCAATCCATTTTCCCGATTGGGCGAGAACATACGTCCATTGCTGACATTGCCGTTATGGGCAATAGCGATCACCTCTCCCCCGGTTTGCTTTTCATAGTCTGCAAGGGCGTCCCATAAATCCTCCGGATCATTGCTGTGCTGAGCTGAAAACGGGGTGTGCTGAGAAGCAAGCTCTGCGCCGTCCTTATAAATAACCACCCGATGTAGATTGTCACCGCTAATCATAGAGGTCCATTCATAGCCCACAAAAGCTGTAAACAGGCCCGGTTCATTGTATTTATCTGCCACTGCCGAGGCTTCCGACCAGATTGATCTGCGGAGACTATCGGGCGTTAAATATTGTTCCTCGCTGATTTGAATCGCATCGGCGAAAGCTCGCGCCAGGCTTCTAGTATCTCCCTGTTTCATCAGGGCCTGCCATTCCATGCCCATCTTCCATTTATGCAGTCGCGGGTCGTTGACTGCTAATTGCGCATAGATGCCCAGATACTCCGCATGATCTGTGACGGCTAAAAAATCTAACGGGCGACGTAGTCGCGCTGGCATACCATTATCGGCTTCTACCATTTGCCCACGGGCAAACTTAAAAGCCTGATCCTTGGTCAAGCGGGTATGCATAATATAAGCATCAGCAGAAAGCTGCGAATGTAGATGTAAATCCCCCCAGTAGAGATTAGTTATACTCTCTCTTACCGGCGTGGAATACAAAAGTTTCTGATCTGTCGATACTGCATCGGTGCCGTTCGTTGACAGGCTCAGACAAATTGCTATTGAGCCTAGTAGTGAGGTGTAAATATGCTTTGTCATTATCATTTCCAAAAGTTAAATTTTTTAGTCAGCAACTTCGATCCGAATCAATTGCCCATGATTTTTATTTGGCAACCAAACAGTAATGCGATCGGCACTATTATCTACAACTACTTTGCGCGCATCATAGGACACAGGCATCAGGTACGCGACCACCTCGCCGGTCTCGGGATCCAGTCGCATTAGGCGATCGGAACCAGTACTGGATATCCAGATCTTGCCGCTGCGATCTGGCCGAGCGTAATAGGGTGAGATGTATCTTGGTTGGATGGGATATTCAGTAATTTTATCAGTAGCCAAATCGATAGAGGCGACATTGTCAGCAAAGAACTCAGTAAACCAAAAATGATTATTGTCATCTCTGTAGCCTCGCCGTGGATAGGCATTGGGGGTTGGCGTGGACACTAAGCGAACATTGCCCTCACTATCGGAGCGGGCTATGGAGGATGCCTCTGGGGCAGTACAAAGGAAATTACCATCAGCATCCTGGTCCATCATATAACAGTAGTTTAGTTGCCCGACCCGATTGGGATCCGTAGGAAATGGCTTATCATCAAACAGCATAATACCTTTGCCTAGCTCGCCGGTTTTAATATCAAAACGAAAAGCATGCTCATGGCGAACAGGGCCATCAGGTGGCGAGGTAATACCCGTAGCCCAGAGCCCATCTTCCCCAGCCCTCACCGGACCAAGGAAAGGATTTTTCCATATTACCGGTAAATCATAGGTCTGCCAGGTTTCAGTCTCTGGGCTGAAGGACGCATGCTTATTACCCATGACCGCGACCCAGACAGTGTCGGTTTCATCGACTTGAATATCCTGAACCCCGACAATGCGCATCAGACCCTCTTCGGGCTCTGGCAGGAAATTGGGTGATGGCCACTCCGAAAATGCTCCAGTGCGCGGATTTAGCTTGCCAATAAAATCCCAGCCGGTATTGCCGTACCAAACATTACCTTTTGAATCCACGTCTAGATCATGAATCACACTGGGCTGACGAGGAATTGGGAAGACAGTAACTGTGGCATTAGTGCCTTCACCAGAGGGACGCGGTAGAGTCTGCAATGGATAGTCCCATTGCAACTTACCACCACTAAGATTAACCGTTGCCAAATACTCAGCAATATCTGCGGCCTTGCGTCCGTACCAGATCAACCCTTCAATAGGTTTCGGCTTTGAAACCACCTGAATGCGATCAGCAGAGGCATGGTCAGTTTCATAGGTATGCATGCGCTGTATTACCTGCACCAACCCCTCTGCCGTATAGCTAGATCGCGCGATTCGCTCTAGACTGTGACAAAAACCACAGTTGACCATATTTTTAACCAGTAAATCTTTTTGTTCCTGGGAACCTGGAAAACTTTGAACCCAGTCCAACGAGGTCAACTGAGATGCCAGGCGCAGAGGCTCAGTGACCGCAACCAAACTTAGCTGGCCCAGATTTTGTAATGTTATTTTGTCGACAACTACCGTCCGTGGTTGCAGCATTTCATAGCCTGCTGCTCTTATACTGATCTCATATTTCCCTGCCTTGAGCCGATCCCGATGGAATTGAAACTGGCCGGCCGCATCGCTGGTCACCGCGGTGAGCACGGTGTCACCCAGGTCCTGAACAATTACCACTACCCCTTCCATAGCCCCCTCTTTTTCGGAAAATACTGAGCCTGTAAGCGCAATTTTCGAGGGTGCAATCTCAGATTCCGAACAGCCAATGCCGGCGAGAATTACTAATAGTGCGAGAGGGTAGAAAATATTAAAATTCGGTAGCTTTTTCATCACAACTCCTTGTAGGTTGAGAGGGGAGTAACAATTTCAATAAGATTGCCATTGTTGTCACGTATGAACAGAAGTCGAACACCAGCCGCGTCAAAATTAGTCGGCGGCAATTCCAATTCAACTCCACGGCTGATGAGTTCTGCTGCCACTGCATCTACATCCGAACTTCTAAAAGCAATATGCACGTAGCCACGATCTGACATGGCGGTAAACACATCCGGGGCAACTGTTTCATCCTGAAATGCCTCTTTAGTAGCAACCACTTCGATCATAAAACCATTAGCAGAGATGTAACCCACATCTACATCAGGGTAGCCATCGATATCCCATTCTCGGACAACTTCAAAGCCAAGCACGGCGTTATACCAATCTACAGTTGCACGATAATCATCCGTTGAAATCATAATATGATCGGCACGCATTAGGCTCAGGGGATTAGGTTTTGACTCGGCACCTTCAGCCGCAACCAGAGAAGATAAACAAACAATAAGTAATCCAACGAGACTGGCTTTTAGCATATCCGTTACCTCAGTTGATCAGTGTTAATCGTGTCCGTACTCACATAATCATTGAGCAATTCATGAAATCTCTGCACACGCTTTTCTTGATGGGTCAAAATACAGCCTTTAAAGCCTCGAGAATTTAGCCCCTGCTGCTGGCTGGTACCTATACTCAAATCCTGATCGGCGACATAGCCAACCGACTGTCCATCACCGTATACGCTGTGTCGATTCTCAGCCCACTCCAACGGCATGGGGCCAATAGGTGTAATTACTTCTTTCATACCCTCAACCGGCGGTGCCAATACCCAGTGATGAAATACACATTTTTGTGGATCAGTTGGATGGGGTTCAGTACGCAGAATCTGGCACTGTTCTGGCGACATGGTGATAGTCAGATTGGGAAATAACGTGCAGTGGAAATAGTCTACCAACTGCTGGTCACTCATATTTTCGTAGTTGGTATAGCCCATTTCAGGCCCCATACGACGCTTGGCGGCCACTATAGCCTCACGAATATCGCTGGTGTGACCGCGGTAGTCCTCTGGGTTGAGACCCCAGGCGCGTGCAACATCATCTAATGGCGCAGGCACCTCTCCGGATTCAAAATCAGGATTTCTTGTAGAGGCCTGATGGCCCTTCATCCACATAGAGTTATGGCCAGTTTCATACATTTCAAATAATGTATCCGACAGACCATCGTTGATGAAAGTGGAGAGCTCTGGATGAATGGTTGGCAAGTGATAACTCTCGTTAAAGTTATCGCGGATGATTTTCCAATTAAAGTCGGCATCAGCGGACAGGTACATCACTCGAATCCAATTGTCTAGGCCGTAGCTTTTAAGTCTCTCTGGCAGAGGTGCCAGCCAGTCCAGTAGTGGCGCGACGTCCTGATCCATACAGTAAAAAATAAACGGCCCCCAGATTTCACAACGCACCTCAGTTAGAGTCACCTTGCCGCAGGGATTACCATTGGGGAAATCATCTGGGTCCTGAACATTGACTAGCACGCCATCGGGAGAAAACTGCCAGCCATGGTAGCCGCAGGTAATACGTTCACTGCCACCAATCTCGCCTAGTACCAAACGGTTGCCGCGGTGAGGACAGGAATTATAGAAGGCCTTAATAGAACTATCGGCTTGGCGAATCATGATCACCGATTCGGCACCCAAATTATGGCGGACATAGTCTCCTTCCTGCTCTAACTCAGCGACCATTCCGCCCAGATGCCAAATCTTTGGCCATAGGTGCTCATTTTCGCGGGCCATAAACTCTTTACAGATATAACGATCCGGTGTGATGGTATCCCCCCGCAAAGAGATATCAAATCCATTGGCGTAACGAGATGTCTCAGATGATGCACTCATAATTTGGTTCTCTATGGTTGGCAATGCGAAGGAAAAATGTGGTTATCTGGTCGACCCGAATTCACGCACAAAGAGCCGACCAGAATCTATTGAGGATTATTTAGAGATCAAACCACCATCAACTACCAGTTCGGCGCCAGTCACATAACTAGACTCATCAGAGGCTAGAAATAAGACACAGTTGGCAACTTCCGTAGGATAGCCCATGCGCCCAAACGGCACAGTGTCACCTAGCTTCTCAAACTCATCAGGGTTATCGCGTCTTGAATCATTTTGAATATTGGTATCAATTAAGCCTGGATGCAGGGAGTTGCAACGGATACCATCTGCCGCATGCTCCAGAGCAATGCTCTTACTAAAGATTTGCACGCCCGCCTTGGCAATCCCATAAACCGAGACACCAGGAATCCCACGCAAGGCAGCGACCGATGACATATTGACGATAGACCCGCCGCCAGACGCAATCATCGCTGGCAATGCTTTTTTACAGCCTAAGAAAACACTGCGGATATTGACATCCATCTGCAGATCGTAATCCGAGGTTGTGTATTCGCTTATCGGTCGCATCACAGCGATACCGGCATTGTTGACCAGCACATCGAGACCACCAAAACGTTCAACAGTGGCGTCGATTACCTCCTGCCAGCGATCCTCGTCGGTAACATTTTGCTCCATAGACAACACCTCGGCGCCCAGAGCCACTAGCTCTTTTTCAGCAGCGGCTAATCCCACCATATCGATGTCAGTGATCACCAATTTAGCTCCCTCTTGAGCAAAGCGAATTGCAGTGGCATGACCCAAACCTGGATTAGACGCTGCACCTGTAATAATGGCCACTTTGTTTAACAATCTAGACATAATAATTTTCCTTGGTATATTTTAAATTTAGGGTTTATATGGCGTTCCAGCCACCATCGACTTCGAGCAAACTGCCAGTGCTAAAAGACGATAAATCCGAGGCTAAAAACATCACACCATTGGCAACCTCTTCGGGGGTACCAAGGCGCTTGATAGCATGTTTGGTCGCCAGCACTGACAGATCTTCAACCAGACTGACGACCAATGGAGTAGCAACATTGCCAGGACAGATTGCATTGATGCGGATATCTCGATCGGCATATTCCACCGCTACAGTACGAGTCAAACCAGCTACTGCAAACTTGCTGGTGACATAGGGTGAGGCATTGGGATAGGTATTGCGGCTAGTAGCAGAGGCCATATTGACAATACAACCACCTCCCTGCTTGAGCATCTGCCGAATCTCTGCTTGCATGCATAGCCACACACCTTTCAGGTTAACCCCCATGACACGATCAAACTCGGCTTCTCCGACTTCATGAAATTCCTGCAATGGCGTAGCCGTACCTGCATTATTAACAGCAATATCTAGCCGCCCATAGCGCTCAATAATACTGTCGAGCATAGCGCTAACATCGGCACAATCACTGGCATCATTGATTAGCCCCAAGACCTCGGCGCCTCTGCTTGCAAGATCGACCACAGCCCTATCCAATGACTGCTGACAAATATCGGTAATCACTAGTTTGGCTCCAGCATCCGCAAACGCCAGTGCACAGGCGTTGCCTAACCCGGCTCCCGCGCCAGTGATGAGAACTACCTTATCTGTAAAATCAAATGTCATAGAACGTTCATTCCGTTTATTAATGAGAGTCTCAGGTGGAGTTACCGCCATCAACCATATAGACGCCACCGGTACAGTAGCTACTATCATCGCTGCCGAGAAATACCATCATATTAGCGATTTCTTCCGGCTGGCCGTAGCGCCCCAAAGGCGTTCCAGCTTCAACCATAGCCCTAAAGTCACCGGCACCTGCATCGGCAAAGCCGTCCTCAATGGAGGTCATCATTCGCGTTTCAACAGCCCCTGGATTTACCGTGTTAACACGAATACCGAACGGAGCAACCTCGAGCGCCGCACAACGCATCAGTCCAATAACTGCATGTTTGCTCGCGTTATAGCATGCAGTGTTGGGTGAGCCCTGCACACCAGCACCGGAGGAGGTAATCATAATGCTGCCACCGCCGCCATCGCGCATCACCGGAATCACATAATGAAGCCCCAGCCAAACACCGCGCACATTGACCGCAAGTACCTTGTCAAGATTTGCAACATCGGTACTCATAATGTCACCGATCTCACCCTCTACACCGGCATTGGCAACGAATACATCAATTCCGCCAAAGCGCTCAACACAGGCCTTTACCATGCTCGCAACTTGATCGTCCTGACTGACATCCACCGCCACGCAGGCGCAGAGATCAGAACCCAAGTCATCGACTAGCGACTGAGTATCTTCAGTGGTCAGGTCAGCCATCATGACTTTTGCACCTTCGTCAATAAATTTGCGCACTGCCGCCTGCCCAATACCACCGCCAGCACCGGTAATTAAAACAACCTTATTATCAAGTTTCATATCACGTCCTTTATTAACTTCTTCGAGTTACGCCTATCCAGAGGGAATTTCACCAGCCGAAACCATGGCATCAACTAACTCAGTACCTAGGGGATTGCGATGCAGACACAGGCCACCATTAACTTGAAGATTTTCGCCAGTCATAAAACATTCGTCTGAAGCTAGGAATGTAGCTGCAGCGGCAACATCTTCACTGGTACCGATGCGAACAAAGGGGTAGCAACTTTCATACTCAGCCAGTAGTGCTGCACTCTTCAGGGGTTCGGCGGTCATAGGCGTTGCGGTCAAACCGGGAGAAATACTATTGGCACGGATACCTTTGGAGCCATATTGATTAGCCACACAGCGAACAAGATGATCGGTGCCTGCTTTGGTGCCCATGTAAGCGGCATGATCATCCAGCATGATATTGGCGGTAGCTGAGGAGATCTGAATAATTGAGCCATCAATATCTTCGACTAGAGAACTAGGGGTCTCCTTATGACTCCCCGAAACAACAACCTTCGCACTCTCTGCGGCAAAGCGACGAGCCATGACCTCGACCATATTATTGTCACTTGCGGCGCCTACAATAGAGACGACTTTGCCATCGAAACGGCCCATTTGAGCTCCCCTTGGTGTAGCTATAATTTTTATTATGCTCTGGCTGCCACTATATCTACTGCAGTATGATAAAACAGACAGGAATGTTTATTTTAAAGATGATATTACCAATCGACAAGACCTGCAAGATCTTTGTCGGCAATATTCTGGGGGGCAAATGAGGATTAGGTTTGCTGATCGGGGTGGTCGAAAGAGGGACGTTATGGGGCGCAGCCTCGGGTCGAGACAATACACTCAATGTGTTTGAACAAAACCTTTGAAAATGGACAATCTGCGGCCCCACTGCAATGCCGTTTATTGCCAAGACCTAACATACTCGACCTTGAAAACTAGGCGCTTTGGATCTATTCGAGCAAGTTTGCCTCTTGATAAATATCATACAAAATGGCCGTCAGGTAGGTCATCACTCGTTTAGCTCGCGCTTTTTTGCGCACAGACATATGACTCAGAGCCATACCTTTCATCAAAAACTGCACCATATCATGAGCGCCTTCGAGTCTTGCCAGATTCTGCCAGTGAGGGAACACCGCTTTAGCCGTATCGAGAAACTGTTTTTCGAAATCTTTTTCTACTGGGTCAATAACCTGACGCAACTCTGCATCAGTACGTGAGGCACTCAGCAGCTCCTGATACGCTAAAAATGAGGGCAGATTGACATATTGCCAAGCGGCTTCTACTGACTCTCGAATGACCTGATGAGTCAGATTGCGCTGCGGATCATCAATATCAGCCATTAACTCTAGATACTCCTGCAGACGCAGTTGATGCAAGTGATCGACCACCGCTCTCATCACTGACATGCGCGACGGAAAATGGTGCATCATAGCGCCACGGGAAACACCGGCATAATTGGCGATCAGTGCCGTCGTCGTATTGGCATATCCCAGCTCTAGAAGACACTTAATAGTTGCCTCTAGTATAGCCAACCGCGTCATGGCGCTTTTCTCAGCTTGCCACCCTTTTTCATTGCGCTTTGGTCGTTTGGTCTCTTTAGCTTTTACATCGTTTGCCACTTTGCTCGCCTTTGTTTTTGGTTGATCTCCCCGGCATAACCTACTATGGCCAGTGAGTTACAATTAAAAAAATCACGTGATTGTAAATTCCTTTGGAAATAAAAACAATTCAGTCAGACTTTTATATACAGATTTTTATAGGACATCACCGGAGTTACGTTAAGTAGACTTATCACCCGTTCTTTTTCATCACGGCTCCAGCATCGCCCTACTAAATGAGCACTCTTCACAATCCTCGTCATGGTTTTTGCCACAGCCTAAGCCTGCACCTAGACCCCTAAAATACTAACTTAGACTAACCACTAGCATCCATCACCACTCCTTAGGTGACCTTACACAAAAGCGACTCTAGGCCTTCTCGCCAGAGTACCTTTCGATAATCTGCTTACCCAATGCCATTTGGTGCACCTGATCCGGGCCATCTGCCTGGCGACACCAACGCGCATAGTTGTAGCCCTCGGCCATACAGTAGTCGGCAGTTAATCCGCCAGCACCATGCATTTGAATTGCCCGATCAATCACATTTTGTATGAGTAGCGGAATAGTTGTCTTAGTCGCGGCAATCATATCGATAGACGCAGGAACACCCTGCTCATCGATTTTATGAGAGGTCTTTAAAACTAGCAGGCGGGCCATTTCTATCTCTGAGAACATTCTAGAAATATCTTCACGCACTGATTGATGCTTACTCAACTGACGGCCAAAAGTGGTTCTAGAGGTAGCTCGCTTACAGGCTAACTCGAGGGCGCGCTGACCAGTTCCAATTAGACGCATACAATGATGCATGCGGCCAGGCCCCAATCGCCCCTGAGCAATTTCAAAACCGCGACCTTCACCGAGCAATACATTTTCTGCGGGAACCCGACAGTTTTCAAAAATCAACTCGGCATGACCTATAGGAGCATCGTCATAACCAAAGGTAGAGAGAGGCCGCACTAGGGTCAGGCCCGGAGTATCTTTTGGGACTAGCACCTGAGTCTGCTGTAAGTGACGGTTGCTGTTGCCTGGATCTGACTTACCCATCACTATAAGAATTTTAGTGCGCTCATTCATGGCTCCAGTGATAAACCACTTACGGCCGTTAAGTACCCATTCATCGCCCTCTTTAACAATACTCATTTCCACATTAGTTGCGTCACTAGAAGCCACCTGCGGTTCAGTCATAGCATAGGACGAGCGAATATCCCCATTTAAAAGAGGCTGCAGCCATTTGTCTTGCTGTGCTCTAGTCGCATAATTCATGAACACTTCCATATTGCCTGTGTCGGGAGCATTGCAATTAAACACCTCTGGAGACCAGATAACCCGCCCCATAACCTCGCACAATGGCGCATATTCGGCAAAGGTCAAACCACCATGGTCACAGTATTCTGCGTGGGATGGCGGTACAAACAGATTCCAAAGTCCGGCCGCCTTGGCTTTTACTTTCAGCTCATCCATCAAAGGTAGTGGAGCAAAACGATTTTCGGCAGCATCTAACTGGCGAGCATAATTTTCTTCATTGGGATAAATGTGCTCATCGAAAAAGTCATTCAGGCGGTCGAGTAACCGCTGAGATTTTTCACTATTTTGGTACATATTTTTGCTCCACTAGTAGAAGAAATTAAAAAAATTTTAGGAATCGAGGTATTACCACCAAGGATAAAAGGGCGGCATATCGGAAGACGACTTCGATTCAAAATTAGCTGGGCGCTTTTCCAGAAAAGCAGACACACCCTCCTTACCGTCAACCTTACTGGCATAGAACACCGCCAGAGATTCAATCTTGTGAGCCTCAACCGGATGAGCGGCCGCGGAATTACGATACATCATCTGACGTATTAAGGCGGAGGAGACTGGCGCGGTATTGTCGGCAATCTGCCGAGCCATTTCGTAGGCTCTCGACATCAGCTCATCAGCGGCACAGACCTCATAAACCAAACCACCTGAATAGGCTTCAGTAGCATCAAAAATTTCGCCGGTCATCATCCATTTCAAAGACTGCTGCATACCAACAATGCGTGGTAAAAACCAGGTCGAACAGCCCTCTGGCGCTATACCAATTTTACCAAACACAAATCCAATACGAGCCCTTTCAGATGCTAGACGGATATCCATAGCGCAGATCATGGTCGCGCCAATTCCCACGGCGGCACCATTAATTGCCCCGATCACAGGCTTCTTACAGTCATAGATAGCTAGGGTGACCTTACCACCACTGTCGCGGACGCCAGGCATATTGTCCGGCTCAGCCATCTCGGCCAGCGTCGGCTTACGGGTCTCATCAAGACCAAATACGTTACCGGCTACAGATAGATCCATGCCAGCACAAAATGCTTTGCCTGCACCTGTAACTATAATCACCCGCACATCGTCATCATCACTGGCCCGATAAAAAGCATGAGTAAGCTCGTCACTCATATCTAAAGTAAAAGCATTCATTTTGTCGGGGCGGTTAAGCCTAAGCGTCAAAATGCCGTCATCAACCAAATATTCAATTGTTTTGTAATTCATAGATAATCCTTGATGGGCCAACCAGCGTTATCAACGAGACCGTCTAAACCAGACTGGACTAGCCCAGTTAGCGAGCCTCTCTGGGGTTAGAAAACGTCGGATTTTAGCATCTACAAAAAAAACAAACCAGAATAACTTTTATTTTGCATTGCCATCTGGCTAAGATTTACCTGAAAAATCTCTATGCCCTCACAGGGCTGTGTGGGCATAGAGACAATTTGATTTAGATTACGACGCCGTTATTACTCAGGTCGCATATGAGGAAACAGCAAGACATCTCTAATAGAGGGTGAGTCAGTTAACAACATTACCAGGCGATCGATACCAATGCCCTCTCCTGCCGTAGGCGGCATACCGTACTCCAAGGCGCGAATGTAGTCAGCATCAAAGTGCATAGCTTCATCATCACCGGCATCTTTTTCAGCTACCTGCTGCTTAAAACGTGCCTCTTGGTCTTCTGCGTCATTAAGCTCAGAAAACCCATTGGCGATCTCACGTCCACCGACAAAAAATTCAAATCGATCGGTCACATGAGGATCTTTATCATTGCGCCGCGCCAATGGCGACACTTCAGCAGGATACATAGTGATAAAAGTAGGCTGCTCTAATAGATGCTCAACGGTCTTTTCAAAAATTTCAATCTGAACCTTACCTAAACCCCAGATATCTTTTAACGGAATATTCAGATCCTGGGCGATTTTCCGTGCTCCAACTTCATCGCCCAACTGTTCAGCGCTTATATCTGGGTTGTACTGCAAAATAGAATCAAACACAGACAGACGAATGAAAGGATCGGCAAAATCATAATGAGTTTCACTAACCACTTCGCCATCTGCGTTACTGACTGTATTCCTGACCTTGGTAGAACCCAGTACCTCAGTAGTCATCTTGCGCAGCATGTCTTCCGTCAAATCCATTAGATCATTAAAATCAGAATAGGCCTGATAGAACTCGAGCATCGTGAACTCAGGGTTATGACGGGTCGACAAACCCTCGTTACGGAAATTGCGGTTAATCTCATAGACACGCTCAAAGCCACCCACAACCAACCGCTTTAGATAGAGTTCCGGTGCGATACGCATATACATATCAATATCTAGCGCATTATGGTGCGTCACAAAGGGCCGCGCCACCGCACCCCCAGGAATCACCTGCAACATTGGCGTTTCAACTTCCAAATAATCAGCGTCATTTAAATAGCGCCTAATGAAGTCCACTACCTTCGAGCGAACACGAAAGGTACTGCGCACCTCTGGATTAACAATCAGATCAACGTAGCGCTGACGATAACGTATCTCTTGATCGGCTAGACCATGGAATTTATCTGGTAGTGGGCGCAGCGCTTTGGTCAGCAACTGATACTCGTCTGTCTGCACATAGAGGTCACCCTTGCCAGAGAGATGCAATTCACCCTTAATGCCGACGATATCACCCAGATCCAACGACTTAGCGAAAGGACGCGCTTGTTTGGTCACATAGAGCTGAATGCGATCGCTGCTATCTTGAATCACAATAAATGCGCCACGGTTACGAATAACGCGACCGGCAACGCTGACAGTTTTACCTAGCTTTTCCAAATTTTCCTTAGTTTCACCGCCAAAGTCAGCCTGCAATTCAGCTGCCCTATGTTGAGGGCGAAAATCGTTGGGAAATACCGAGCCACCATTTTTTCGCAATGCGTCTAGTTTGGCCCGGCGTTCGGCAATGAGCTTATTCTCGTCTGGTTTATTTTGGTCTTGTTGATCAGTCATAATGTGGTCTTTATTTTTATTCCAATAATTAAGTTAGTCATCCATCAAATCACACCCGTTCAAGGATGCAAGCTGAAGTGAGCATCTGAAACCTTGAGCAACAGAGACAAAACTACGATCTACCTCAGATGCGCGCCCTGAATTACACCCGATTTTGTATTTAGCCGCTAACTTTACAACGAGTCCATAAGTAGCTTCAGAATGACTCCTTTTGCTGGCCCTTTTGCCGCACGAGTATCTTAGCTGTCTCTTATAGTCCTGCTTTTAACGAGGCCACAATAAACTGGTCGAGTTTGCCATCCAATACGGCCCCAGTATTTCTAGTTTCTATGCCAGTACGTAAATCTTTAATTCGTGCATCGTCCAACACGTAGGAACGAATCTGACTACCCCAACCAATATCAGATTTGTTGTCCTCATTGGCTTGGGCTGCATCAGCACGTTTTTGCATCTCAAGTTCATAAAGTTTAGCGCGCAACATCTGCCAACAGGTATCGCGGTTCTGATGCTGTGACCGCTGATTCTGGCACTGCACCACTATACCACTGGGTTCGTGGGTAAGCCTTACCGCAGAATCGGTTTTATTGATATGCTGTCCACCGGCACCAGAAGCTCGGTATGTGTCTGTGCGCACATCCGATGGATTAATATCAATCTCAATATTGTCGTCAATCTCAGGCGACACATAGACCGCCGAAAAAGAGGTATGGCGACGATTGCCAGAATCAAAAGGCGACTTGCGCACCAAACGATGCACACCTGTCTCAGTCCGCAACCAACCAAATGCATATTCACCACTAATTTGTACCGTGGCACTTTTGATACCAGCCACATCGCCGGCAGAGCATTCCATCAACTCAGCCTTAAATCCTTTGTCATCTGCCCAACGCAGATACATACGCAGTAACATCTCAGCCCAATCCTGAGCCTCGGTACCACCAGAGCCAGACTGAATATCCAAGTAGGCATTATTAGGATCCATCTGACCGCTGAACATACGACGAAACTCAAGTTTGGCCAGCTGTTCATCCAGTGCTGCAATCTCAATTTCCACATCAGCAACAGTGTCTGCATCATCTTCATCCACGGCCATGGCTAATAGCTCGCGGTTATCTGCAACGCCTGCATCCAAGTCCTCAATGGTCTTTACCACCGCTTCTAAAGACGAACGCTCGCGGCCCAACTCCTGAGCACGCTCCGGTTCATTCCATACATCGGGTTCGCCGAGCTCTAACTCAACTTCGGCAAGGCGATCTTTTCGATTAGCATAGTCAAAGATACCCCCTCAACACGTCAGTGCGTGTTTGCAGGTCATCGAGAGTGTTATAGATTGGATTAACTTCCATTTTAGATTCTTGTGAGTCGCATCGAATAGGCCAACTATTTTACATGACCTGCCAATCACAAACTAGAAGAAAACGCAGTTGATTAAGCTTCAGCACTAGCGCAACATATTGCGATAAAATATTGAGAGCCGGAGTGCCCCATCATGTTAAGAACCAGCCTAATGATTTTAACTTGTCTTTTCGCCTACTTGTTTTTCTGGCCGGTGCCGATTGAGCCGGTAAGCTGGAATGCGCCTAAAAATAATGGCTTTGTCGGTATGTTCGCGCCTAACAGTCTCCTGAGTAAAATCGAATTCATTGAACTTACAGACACTCACGGCCCAGAGGGCTTAGCTTTGCTTAATGGTGAGGTCTACGCCGCCACTCGAGAAGGATGGATACTGCGCTACAACGAAGCGAGCGGCGAAATCACCAAACTAGTCAATACCAAGGGTAGCCCATTGGGTCTGGTGTTTGATGCCGAGAATAATCTACTGATCGCCGATGCTTACAAAGGCATACTGAGCATGTCTCCACAGGGCGAACTAACTGTAATCACCAATAGCATTAACGGCCTGCCCATCGAATATGCCGATGATCTAGATGTAACCGATGATGGTAAAATTTATTTTAGCGATGCCACCACCAAATTTGGCGCGCAGAGTAATGGCGGAACCTATGCTGCAAGCCTGCTCGATGCAAGCGAGCACGGCAGCCACGGCCGACTGCTGGTGTATGACCCCGCAGACCAGAGCACTAGGCTCGTAATGGGCGGCCTAGACTTCGCCAATGGTGTTGCCGCGGCCGCAGACAGTAGCTTCGTGCTAATCAATGAAACCAGTGCCTATCAAATTAATAAATACTGGTTAAAGGGTGAAAAAGCCGGCACCTTTGAAGTAATAATCGACAACCTACCAGGCTTCCCGGACAATATAGTGCGGGGTCGCGATGGCCGTTTTTGGGTTGGCCTAGTGTCGCCGCGAAATGCAGCCCTCGACCTATTTTCAAACTGGCCGTTCATGCGTGCTGTGAATCTGCGACTACCAAAATCAATGCAACTGGCCGCCGAATCATACAGCCATGTGTTTGCCATGGACGGAGATGGTAACGTACTCACCTCGCTGCAGGACCCCAACGGCATTTATCATACTAACACCGGTGCCTTGGAAACAGACGACTGGCTCTATATCAGTAGTCTCCATGCAGATGACCTGGCACGCATTCGTAAACAAGATATCGGACTCTAATGACTTTATTTTTCGACCGCTTACAGCACACATTTTTTGACCAGTTTAGAGAACAGGGCGATCTCCATTTTAGCCCTGTTCTAGCTGCCCGACTCGACAACCCTGTTATGGTGAGCAGCAACTCATTGCTCGCCGAGGAACTGGGCATTGACCCGACAGAGCTAGCTAGGCCAGAAATGTTACAACTAATGAGCGGCAACTTTCTGACTGCCAACATCAAACCCATCGCGCTTGTGTATTCCGGCCATCAGTTTGGTGTCTGGGCGGGTCAACTAGGGGACGGTCGTGCAATGACTATCGGAGAATTATCAACAGGTGATTCTCAAAGCTTATGGGATATACAACTCAAGGGGGCGGGGCCAACGCCGTACTCCAGATTTGCTGACGGTCGCGCCGTTTTAAGATCGAGCATCCGTGAATACCTTTGCTCCGAAGCTATGCATGGTCTGGGCATAGCTACCACAAGAGCACTTTGCCTACTCAATAGTGAGACCCAAGTTTATCGAGAAGAAATAGAGTCTGGAGCGATCGTCTGCCGTGTTGCTCAAAGCCATATTCGTTTTGGGTCCTTCGAGCACTTTCACTACCGCAACCAGCCAGAGGCAGTCAAAGCACTGGCGGACTATGTAATTGAACGCAACTTTCCAGCATGGGTAGACGCAGACAATAAGTATTATTTGATGTTTGAAAACTGCGTACTGAAGACAGCAAAAATGATAGCTCAATGGCAGTCAGTGGGCTTTAATCACGGAGTAATGAACACTGATAATATGAGCATAATCGGGGACACCATCGACTATGGCCCGTTTGGATTTTTGGATCGCTATGATCCCGATCATGTCTGTAATCATTCCGATACTAATGGCCGCTACAGCTTTAAAAACCAACCCAGCGTTGGTCTTTGGAATCTCAACGCTCTGGCTACCTCTCTGACTTCTTTAATAGACAATGAAGATCTAATCAGTGCACTAAAACAATACGAGTCAGCGTTTTTAACTCATTTTAGAAATATTATGGCAAATAAAATTGGGTTAGAAGAGTATCAACCCGACGATGAACCATTGATAAACCAGCTCCTAGAGCTGTTACAAACCAACAATGTTGATTACAGTATTTTCTTTAGAACTCTGAGTGTTTTTTCCGATAATAGGCAATCAATTAGAGATCAATTTATAGACCGCGATGGCTTTGATGCCTGGGCGCAAAAATATAGTGAAAGGCTTAACCAGCAGACCATAACGGATCAGCAACGTCAGCATAATATGAACCAACTAAATCCAAAATATGTGCTGCGCAACTATATGGCTCAGGCTGCCATAGATGCCGCCAAACAGGGTGATTACAGTGAAGTTGAATTAATGTTAACTGTGCTACAGAGCCCCTTTGAAGAGCACCCAGAAGCAGAGAAATACGCAGGTCTGCCACCAGACTGGGCTGATCAGTTATCGGTGAGCTGTTCGTCTTAATAGATCTTTTCGCATGGCATTCACCCAGGGCCTCAAGCACCTTTTATGTAAAGTGATTTACTGCTCCTAGACGGTTAAGAATTTTATTCGTTTGCCGCCAAAAGCGTCATTATGACTGTATTATCAAATCAGCAAGCCTCTCAGCCACATCCTCGGGCAATCCAGCAGATTTACGGGTTACCTTATCAATCATCACCATCACACTGGTACTCACGGACGCGCATTTATCACCTTGAAAAATAGCCTGCTCAAACATAATAGAACTGTGACCAACTTTTGCAACACGACTACCAATCTCAACGCTCCCAGGCCAACTCAACTCAGCTAGAAACTCTATCGCTATCTTAACAATTACTAATTCGCGATCTGGGTTTAGCAGGCCACGAGACTTATCATACAAAATATCGGTACGCGCACACTCCAAGAACGTGGAGAAAACAGCATTATTGACATGACCTTGGCGGTCAGTGTCCGAGTAACGCACATTTTCTCGGCGCAGTTGCGGGAAATCATCTGGGATAAAACTACTCGTCATCAAAAACTCTAGTAACGCACAATCAGTTAGAGTAGATGGCTTGAGTATTAAAAACAAATTTTTCTCGGTAATAGTGCACAGTAGCTAGTTACTTTCCAGCTATGCACTCGCCCCTAAAGGCAGCATCGACCTCCTATATCTGAAAACTGGCGCCCACAATCGGCTTGTACCCTAATATTGTGTTCAAGCGAAATGAAAGTATAAAAAAAGATAATAATAACAAAGCACAGTTCGAGCAGTACCCTAGAGGAGCCTGACTAGTCTTCTAATGACCTTAGTTCCACTAAGCGATGATAGTTTGCACCCAGCCTCTACAACAAAAACTGACAATTCCAGTTTCATGGCTATAATGTAGCTCTTAACGGTATCCCTCTGAGAGTTTTCAATCTTGAAATTATTCAATCCTGTTGTTGCCCTGTTTACAGTCCTGACCTACAGCCCGTTGGCAGCAGCCGATATTTTCTGGTTTGTCCGCAACAGCGATGGCTCGACCAACTGGCAATATGTCGCCAATTTTTCAAGTAGCCTGCTATTAATTGCCGTTTCGATAACCGCTCTGCGGCTGTTCTTTAGCCGTCGCCAAGCTCGCCGCTACAATAATGAGCTTGAAGAAATTCGCACCCAGCTGGAATTGCGCGTCAAAGAGCGCACAGCGACCTTGGAAGATGAAGTAGCCGAACACAGAGGCACAGCCGCCCGCCTGCTCAGTTCAGAGTCCTACATCACTAGCATCCTGCGCTCTATGCCGTTAATGCTGATTGGTCTTAACAAACAGAACCAGATTACCCAATGGAATCAGCGGGCTGAGGAAATTAGCGGTATTGCTTCCAGTGCGGTGCTGGGCTTAGATCTATGGCAGGCCTACCCAACGATCACTATTACACCGCAACAAATTAAGCAGGCCCAGGATGATAATAAGACTCTGACCATCAAATACAGTCAGCGTGGTCAGTATCATTTTGATATCACCATCTATCCTTTACATAACCAGCTTGAGACTGGAGTAGTTATTTTGGTCGATGACGTTACTCAGCGAGTGCACAATGAAACGCTCTTAATTCAACGCGACAAAATGTCTTCCATGGGTGAGATGGCTTCTATTATGGCCCATGATATTAATATTCCTCTGCGAGCTATCCTGAAAGATGTACAGACAGTGAGACTTGGCCTAACCGATGAGCCGATCGACGGAATGGGACTAAACGAATTATTAGAAGATGCCATGATACGCGGCCAACAGGCTACGTCAGTGATCAGCAATTTAGTCCATTATTCTGGTAGTGGCGGCGGTCACAAAGTGATGGCAGACATGAAAGATATTGTTAACCACAGTGTCGAACTTGCCAATGATGTACTGTCGGTTATGGCGGGCCTAAGGTTTCGCGATATACATATAAAGATTGATTACGCCGATGATGTGCCTGAGATAGCCTGCTATATCACCGAATTACAACAGGTGTTTTTGAGCCTATTCAGGCACTCATGTTATGCCCTGGGTAAGGTTGACGACTTAGAGCGCTCACCAGAAATTAACATTGAAGTCACCAAGTTCTACGAAAACATCTGGGTTCGCATTCAGCACAATGGCCGCGGTATTAGCTTGGAGGATCAAAAAACCATCTTTGAACCCTTCGCTGCCGATGGCGATGCCAATGGTTCCTACAATGCGGGCAAGCGTCTCTCTTTCTCGCACTTTATTATCACCGAGCAGCATCAGGGACACATTGCCGTTACCTCTGACCCAGATGTGGGAACCACCTTCCACATACAGCTACCAATACAGTAACAATGGCCCCAGAGCCGCAGCCTCTGATACTTTATTCTAAATACTTTTCAGTACTTCAAGCGGTGGCTGCACAACGGCCTTGCGGCTATATGCTATGCCGAGGGCACCCACAAGCAGCCCCCCTAACAGCGGTCCTGTAACCCACAACCAAGGGTGCAATGCGAAGGGCAGATCAAACATAAAGCGTTGAAGCATAGCAACGGTAGCCTCGGCACCAATTGAAGCCAAGAGCCCTGCCATTATCCCCAGAGTACTAAACTCGACCAACTGAATGCCGAGTATCAAGCGTCTGGAACTGCCAAGTGTACGCAATACAGCGCTCTCTTGAAGCCGCTCCGACATCGACAGACTTACCGCGGCAAACATCACCAGAACGCCACAGCTGAGTATTAGCAACGTCATAACCTCCAAGCCACGAGTGACCTGAGAGACAATGGTACGAATTCGATCAATAATTTTATCTAGCTCTATCACCTGTACGGTGGGGTACTTGCGCAGCAAGTCATTGACCAACAGTTTTTGCTTAGGCGGTATATATAGGCTAGTCATGCTAGTGCGCGGGTACTCTTCGAGTAAACCTTCAGGAAACAGGAAGTAGAAATTAGGTGTCATATTGTCCCAGTTAAGAGACCGAGTGTTGGCCACTTCTGACTCGAAGATCAAACCGCCGACACTAAAGGTAATACGATCACCTAGTTTTAGCCCAAGCTCCTGTGCTAACTCTTCTTCGAGAGACACAGGCGCGATCGTCGTGGCACTATCCACCTCATCCCACCACTGCCCGTCGGTGATCTTATTGCCCTCCGGCAATTCTGATGTCCAGCTAAGATTTAGTTCGCGCCGAAAAGACTCATGGCTGTCTTTTTGAGCTTCAGTAATTAACTGCCCATTAATGGCGGTCATTCTGCCACGGACCATGGCATACCATCCGGCAGTCTCAAGATTTTGCTCATTGACTAAGTCGCGCACTCCGTCGAGTTCATAGGGGGCCACATTGACCAAAAAATGATTGGGTGCATCCTCGGCTAGCTGAAAGCGCCACTCATCAATCAATGAAGTTCGCACTACCACCATTATCATTAACAGGGCAATGGCCCCAGAAAAGCCCACCATCTGGATTACACTTTGCGACCTGCGTCGCCATAGATTACTCAGCGCTAAACGCCAGATACTACCCAGGCGCTGGCCATAATTCTTTCCTAGCCGCAACATCCCTAAACCAATAACCACTGTGGCCAGAGCAGTAAGTGCATAGCCAGCCAAGATAGCCACAGACAGGTATAAACTATTGCTATACCACAGCAGTAATCCAGCCACTGCCGCTACACCAAAGGCACCACGAATAGCGGAACTCACTGGCGCAACCTGAACATCCTGACGCAACACCGCAAGCGGAGACTGAGCTGGCAGATGCCAAAGAGCAGGCAAGGTAAAGCCTCCCAAACAGAGTAGGCCTGTGGCCATTCCAGTGATCCAAGGTCTAATCCCCGCAGAGGGCAGTGCTATGGGAAGCCATTCACGAACAATTGCAATGAGTAATTCGGAAAAAACATAGCCGACTGACAGTCCCACAAGGGAGCCACCAACACCAAGCCATAAACTTTGTTGTAAATAAAGTGAGCGCACTCTAATAGCGGAGAGACCCCAACTTTTAAGCAGTGCCACCTGTTGAGTCTGTCCTGCCGCAAAATGATGGCTGGCTAAAGCTAGGGCAATCCCGGCTAGCACTACACCAATACTACCGGCCAGCAATAGAAATCGTCGCCCTCGATCCATGGTACTGGCAATACTGGCTTGAGCCTCATCTGGAGTAATAAGACGATCGTGAATGCTCATTTGATCTTTTAGCCAGTCACTGTAGCCAATAAAAGTATTTTCATCAGTACCCGCAGCCATTAGGTACTTGTAAGTGACACGGCTGCCCGGCTGCACTATGCCTGCGGCTGCAACATCTCCCCAATTCATCAATACCCGAGCACCAATGAAACTGTAAGAGCCGCTGTCAGGTTCTTCAACAATTATCTGAGTCACTTTGAGAACAGTATCACCAAGCTCTATGTCATCGCCAAGCTCGATGTTAAGTAAGGGTAACAGCCTTGCATCAACCCAGGCTTCTCCCAGGGCCGGACCATAGTCAACGGCTTCAATGAGATTTTCATCCAAGGTAAATGGCGTTAATGAACGCTTGATAAGGCCACGTAGCGGATAGTTACTTTGCACTGCTTTAATAGAGGCCAGATGCATATCCGTCTGGTGATATACCATAGAGGCAAAGCTCACCATCTGCGCTGTTTCTATACCGCGCGACTGTGCTTCCGTTATCCATGCATTTGGCGTTGGCTTATTGCTTCTAACCACCAAATCAGCGGCCAAAAAGGCACTGGACTCTGCGGTAAGCGCCCGCTCGATACGTTCAGCCAGCAAAGAGACAGAAGTCACCACGGCAACTGCCAGCACCAGTGACCAAACTATAAGTCCCAACTGCCCGCCTCGCCAGGCGCGCATCAACATTCTTAGTGCTTGCATCAGCGTTTACTATCCTGGTTTTTGCTCTTGGTCGCCGCTTTAGCCTTTGGAACTGCTTTAGCCTTTGGCGCCGCTTTAGCCTTTGGCGCTGCTTTAGTCTTTGGAACTGCTTTAGCCTTTGGCGCTGCTTTAGTCTTTGGAACTGCTTTAGCCTTTGGCGCTGCTTTAGCCTTTGGCGCTGCTTTAGTCTTTGGAACTGCTTTAGTCTTTGGAACTGCTTTAGCCTTTGGCGCCGCTTTAGCCTTTGCAACCGCTTTAGCCTTTGCAACCGCTTTAGTCTTTACAACCGCTTTAGTCTTTACAACCGCCTTAGTCTTTGGAACTGCTTTAGCCTTTGCAACCGCCTTGGCCTTTGCCACAGACTTAGATTTTGGCTGGGCGACTGCCGCTTTGGTGACGACATGCTTATTATCAGCCGTCTTTTTAGCGCTGGACTTTTTCTTCACCAAATTTTCTGTGACTTGTCGACCTCCAGTGAGCACTAGACGTTGACCACAGCGAACAGCAAGATTGTGCTCATGGGTCACCAGCACCAATGTGGTGCCCTCTTCCCGGTTTAGGTCAAACAGCAAATTATTAATTTTATCACCCGTACCTGTGTCTAAATTTCCTGTGGGTTCATCGGCAAAAAGAATCGTTGGCCGGCAGGCAAACGCTCTGGCCACCGCAACGCGTTGTTGCTCACCCCCAGATAACTGGCGAGGGTAATGAGTGGTACGTTGATCCAAACCCACCCGCTGGAGATAGTGAGCGGCGGTTTTTAGTGCATCTTTGTCACCCTGCAATTCCAGTGGTAGTGCAACGTTTTCTAGGGCGGTTAATCCGGGTAAGAGATGAAACGACTGAAAAACAAAACCCACATGGTCGGCTCGCACAGCAGCGCGGCCCTCTTCATCCATAGCTGTAATGTTTTGACCATTAAGGCTTACCGACCCCGATGTAGGCAGATCAAGACCAGCCAGGATACCCAACAATGTTGACTTACCTGAACCAGAGGGGCCAACAATAGCTAAACTCTCTCCCGCTACCAGCGTCAAGTTGATCTTATCCAAAATACTGAGCGTACCTTCTAAGGTACTCACCTGCTTGCTGACGTTACTGACTTCGATCATTTCAAATATCCATTGCTAACAAAATTGCATACACTGCAGTAAATGTTAAAAGAAAATATATAAAGAGAAAATTTATGCGGATTGCCATAACAATCACTTTTATCAGGCGCCTATGTTGCCTGTTTATTTTACTCAGCGCCAATACTTATGGATCAACTCTGCTCGTTTTAGGTGACAGCCTCAGCGCGGGCTATGGCGTCAACCAAGAAAGCGGCTGGGTCGCATTATTGAAAGATGATTTGGACGACAGGCATCGAATTATTAATGGCAGCATTAGCGGCGACACCACGGGTGGTGGCTTGAACCGATTACCTCTGCTTCTGGAAAAATTCAGCCCTAATTATGTGCTGTTAGAACTGGGAGGCAATGATGGTCTGCGTGGTCAGCCGCTGAATCTGATGAAACGTAACTTGCTGGCCATGATCGAGCTGTGCCGCCAAGCTGGTGCCGAACCAATTTTATTTGGCATGCGTCTGCCACCCAACTATGGTCGCCGTTACTCCGATGCCTTTGCCGCAGTGTACCCCGAGATATCTGATGAGCAGCAGGTTCTTTTAATTCCCTTTCAACTTGAAGAGCTAGCCGTTACCGAGGGTATGATTCAAGCAGATGGTCTGCATCCAACTGCACTGGCGCAACCTATCATTAAAGAGGTTATTAAGAAATATATACAGCCACTAATGGACTAGCACCGTCAAACCGATTTCGCCTGTCTGCTACTGCAAACCAACGGCTAGGAAAACACAACTTTACTGCCGCTGGGTGCCCCTTAGGATAGGCAATACCACCCAGACATTTAATCGCCAATCAAGCCTGAGAACGGGGAATAAACTTTAGCGCCAAGCCATTGTTACACCAGCGCTGACCGGTGGGCTCGGGGCCATCATCAAACACGTGGCCCTGATGACCACCGCAGCGAGCACAGTGATATTCAAGGCGTGGCCAAATTAATTTAAAATCTCGTTTAGTTTCTAAATGCTTATCAATATGGGTAAAAAATGACGGCCAGCCTGTACCACTTTCATATTTCATCTCTGCCGTAAACAGCGGTAAATCGCAGCCCGCACACTGATACTCACCATCTCTGTGCTCATCATTTAAGGCGCTTGACCCCGCCGCTTCGGTACCTTCGTCACGAAGAATATAATACTGCGCCTCAGTGAGCCGCTGTTTCCAGAGGCTGTCCGCCAATTCTAACTTGTCGAGGGCCCATAGTCTGGTGCTGACGGCCATGCTCACAAATCCAAGTCCTAGTCGCTGTATCCATGTTCGTCTATTCATTCTTTTAACCTCCAGTTTATTGTTTAGCGGCAGCTTGTGACCCCACAAAGAGTTAGACCACTAAAAAAAGCTTAGTTCACACCATGGGGATGCACGATCGGATCACCTGCAGATTGCTTCAGCAATACTTTTAACTGGGACATAAGACCACCCGCCAAAATAAGACCGCAACCAAGCAACTCTGGATCAGTCAGATACTCATCCAGTAACCACCAGCCGCAGAGGGCTGCAAACATAGACTCAAAACTCAAAATAATTGAGGCATGAGAGGCAGGCGCTGTGCGCTGGCCAACCACCTGTAGGCAAAAGGCGACGCCAGATGACATGACACCCACATAGAGCAATGCCACACCTGCATCCAAAATACCCTGCCAGTTCCAAGCCTCAAAGATAGGCACCAGAATAAAACTGATAATTGAGGCCACCACAAACTGTATAAAAATTAAACGAAATGGAGATGTTTGGTTTGCCAGCTTGCCAGTAAAAATCATGTGAAGGGCAAACAGCACCGAGCCGAGTAGAATCAGGATATCACCCGTAAATAATTCGTCACTTTCCACCTGCCCCATAAAGAACAGCCCAACCATAGCCATAGCTACGCCGACCCAGGTCGGCCACTGGGTTTTATTGCGGAAAAATATACCGATGATTGGCACAAAAATAATGTAGACCCCGGTTAGGAAACCAGCGCGGCCGGCAGTGGTATACACCATGCCCCACTGCTGTAGTAGCATGCCTGCGGTCAGCACAAGCCCGAGCAATGCGGCCTTTTTATTGATCCTATTTACAGCAAAAATTTGTGTTGGTTTTTCCATCAGGTACCACAGGGGCAAAATCGCTAGTGCACCGATAAAAAAACGTCCGAAGGTGAAGGTAATGGGCCCTATATGGTCCATGCCCGTGCGCTGATAAACAAAAGCCAGACCCCAAATAAAAGCCGTTAGCAGAAGAATCGAATCGGCCCGCAGGTCTGTTTTTAAACTCATAGTTTTCTACTTTTTTAATGATTGCTCTTGGGCTCTATGTGCTGAACCAGCAACTGGAGGTTTTCTTGACCACGAAACTCGTTTATATCCAATCGGTACACACAGCGCACCAGCTCAGTTTCATGATTGGGCCAAATCGAAGTATCAATATTAAACCAGATAGCGTCTATAACTAATTGGGGTTGGTCATGGGATGCCAGCATCAGCTTAAGATGTTTTTCACCAACAATGCGCTGCTGCACAACCACAAAGTCGCCCTCAAAGCAGGGTTCGGGGAAAAGCTGCCCCCAGGGTCCGTTATCGCGTAATAATTCAGCTGTATGCATAGTTAGCTGATCACTATTTAGGCTACCATCTGTCACTAATTTGGCCTGCAGGTCATCTTCACTCAATGATGCGGCCACCTGCAGGGCGAAAACCTGTTTGAACTCAGCGAGCTTATGCTCCTCAAGACTTAGACCGGCCGCCATGGCATGGCCGCCAAACTTAGTAATTAGCCCTGGATTTTGAGTTGCCACTGCGTCCAGAGCATCGCGAATATGCAGGCCGGGAATCGATCGTGACGAGCCTTTAAGTTCGCCGTTGTCTCCGCGGGCAAAAGCCACTACCGGACGATGATATTTTTCTTTGATACGCGACGCTAACAACCCCACCACGCCCTGGTGCCAATCTGGTTGAAATAGGCATAGCGCCGCGGGTAGTTCGTCCTCTGCATTAAAAACCAGTTTGCCCACAATGCTCAGTGCCTCGCGTTGCATATCCTGCTCAATTAATTTTCGGTCCTGGTTTAACTCATCGAGCGCGCGGGCAGTGTTCATCGCCAACTCTGGATCTTCGGTCAACAAGCATTGAATTCCCAGAGAAATATCATCGAGTCGACCGGCAGCGTTAAGTCGAGGACCCACCGCAAAGCCTAGATCCGCAGCCACTAGACGGCTCGGGTTTTTACCTGCAATACGGAGAAGCGCCTGAATGCCAGGACGACAACGACCAGTGCGAATTCTCAGCAACCCCTGATGCACCAGAGCTCGATTCACCTGATCTAAGGGCACCACATCTGCCACGGTTCCCAAGGCCACCAAATCCAACCAGTTGGCCATATTGGGTTCGACTAGGCCCTGCCCAGTAAACCAATTTTGAAGTCTTAGTTCGGCGCGCAGTGCACTGAGCAAATAAAATGCCACGCCGACACCTGCGAGATTTTTACTTGGAAAGTCACAGCCCGGCTGATTGGGATTTACGATTGCCACGGCCTCAGGAAGCAGATTACCGGGAAGGTGGTGGTCAGTTACAATGACTTCGATACCGAGGCTTTTAGCATGGGCAACTCCCTCAATACTGGAGATCCCGTTGTCGACTGTAATAATAAGATCAGGGGCATTTTGTGCCGCGAGGTCAACAATCTCAGGGGTCAGGCCATAACCATAATCAAAACGATTAGGCACTAAGAAGTTAACACTGTCATAACCCATAGCCTTGAGCGCCAGAACCATTAGCGCCGAGCTAGTAGCTCCATCGGCATCGAAGTCCCCAAGAATCATAATCTGATGTTTTTGCTCAAGCGCCAAAATTAGACGCTCAACCGCAGCATGCACACCCTGCATAGACGCGGGCTTGGGAAGACAGGAAAGATGACGATCTAACTGATCTTGATTACTGATACCCCGCGCCTGGTAAATACGCTGCAATAATGGGTCGAGCTGTTGGGCAAAGTCGCAGCTACTCAGGTCAACGGGGCGCGTTTCAATTTGCATGGGACTGTCCGTTTTAAATAATGGCATTCGTCTAAGCCTCGGGCCGCGCAGGCATAATAGTCACACATACCATGGCCTTGCCCCTAACCCAGATGCCAATCACCGCTGGTTTGGCTAATCACCTATGAGCGTCAGCTATTTGCCAAGCAGCCGCAATCACTAAGAAAAAAGTGGTGGTGAAAGTGCTCTCAAAGGTAGCCCGCTTGCTTACCAATATAATAGCTCACCCATCCTAGAGCCGCGATAATCGCCCAGATGCCAGCCAATAGTATAAGACCCCGAAAAGGTTTGCGCTCAGTGGTATTGAACCCACTGTTAAGATATTTTTCAACACGCTCCATGTCTTCGTCAGATAGTTGTTTTTCTTCGCTCATGATTGACTCTCAAACTCAACCGGTAAACTTAGGTAACCGCCAACCTGCTCCGGTGTCAGATTGGTCAGTCTGGGCACAACACCCAGACAGGGCTCTATAATTAAGTGTTGAAGTGTAGCAATATTTTCATCTAACCGCGGCATATCTGCATCCACTACATTGGCCACCCAGCCAGCGATGTTTAGACCATCGCGCCGAATCGCCTCTGCCGTTAACAGCGCATGGTTCAAACAGCCCAGACGCATGCCGACAACCATTATTACGGCGCAACTCAGCTCTCGGGCCACATCGGCGAGTGTTTCTCGATTATTAATTGGCACTCTCCAGCCGCCAGCGCCCTCTATCAGAACCATATCCACGGGCAATAGAGCAACACCGCGACAGTACCCCACCAACCGTGATGCCGATAATGTTTTACCCTGTTCCTGGGCAGCTATATGAGGTGCAATAGCTGCTTCCAAAGCAACCGGATTTACCTGCTGATAGGGCAGCTTATGGCTCGCGATAGCCTGCAGTTGCAATGCATCGTCATTGTGTAACCCAGCGCCACTGTCTTCGCACCCTGCGGCTATAGGTTTGACGGCTGCAGTTCTCAGACCCGCATTATTAGCTAGCCACAGCAGGCCAGTGGCAATGGCTGTTTTGCCTATATCGGTATCTGTACCAGAAATAAATAGCCATTTGTTAGGCATGGTATCGACTCTAAAATTTATTGATGTTTAACCACACAGCCACTGATGATTTCCCAACTTGCAGGAAGAGTTCCATCTGGTAGCCGGAATTTTTCATAGGCATTATATAGCGCTTTGAGCTGGCGTTTGCCTGTTAAATGAGACGCTTTACCAGCGTTATTATTATGAGCACCAATATTTTTTAGCTCTAATAGTAATTCTCTCACCGACTGGTGATACTCGACCTCTGGCGTAGATTGCAGATTGACTGTTTTAAAGCCTGCCTCGAAAAACGCAGTCTGCCACTGTTCCAGGCTGGCAAAGCGGTTGACATGAACTCCATCATCTACCTCGAGCCAGGCTGCACGCAACTCTGCTAATGTCTGCGGGCCAGGAACAACGATATAAAGCTGCCCATTTATAGCCAGTACACGATAAATTTCCGCCGCTAGGCGCGACAGATCATCGCACCATTGCAGGGTAAAATTTGAAAAAATAAGGTCTTGAGAACCCCTAGCTAATTGGAGATTTTCTGCATCTGAGCACAGCCACTGACATGCTGGGTAACGAGTCTTCGCATAGGCCAGCATGCCGGGGGAAATATCGACTCCAATTACCTGAGAATTGGAGAATCGAGTCTGCAACTGAATACTGTGATAACCCGTGCCACAGCCCAGATCGACAATACTTTTAGGACAATCGGTCAGTGTAATACTGTCTAGTAGTTGCTCGCCAGTTCGATGCTGGAGTTGTGCAGCAACATCGTAACGCTCAGCAGCACGACCGAAGGAGTCAGCGACTTTTTGTTTATCCAGACGATAGCGTTGACTCTCAAAAAACTGGCTTATTGCTAAAACAACATCATCGCCGGCGGTTAAATGAGGGAGATGACCAGCCCCCTGGATAATCACTGAATCAGGAATTTGCGACTTTGCGTTAACTGGAACCAGACTATCAGCTTGACCAAAAATAGCCAAGCTAGGGCAATGGATCTGGGCCATTGATGACCGATTATCTAAATCACCCAGCAGTGCCAATAGTTGTTTTCCAGCCGTAGGATCAATCTTTGACTCTATGCCGCGCAAGGTCCGAATAAGCTGTCGTTGCTGTGCATCTCCCTGTGCTTGCAAACTGGCAAAACGTTTGAGGCAAGCCTGGCTATCCTGAGTCCAACTCGTCATGAATTCATTAAAACTATCTCCACTCATCGCATGTGGATACTGCTCCGTGGCAACAAATTGTAGATTGCTACTGATGGTGATTAAACTGACCACTCGCTTCGGGTGCTCGGCCGCAAACGCGCGGCACAGCATGCCACCTAGCGAGAGTCCAACAAGATTACATTGACTGGGCAAACTGTCAGCCATCCAGCGAAGAAGGCTGGCTTGGCTGTAATCATTTAGAGTCGGCGAATCACCAAATCCGGGGAGATCTAAGGTATAGACCTCAGCATAATTTTGTAACGACTGCTTAAATGATCCCCAAATTTGACTGTCTGCACCCCAGCCATGCAGCATCACTGTAGGTTGCTGAAATTTGCTAGGCACCCACTGACTCCAGCGCTTCAAGCAACTGATCAACTTGTTGCTCGCTATGAGCTGCCGACAGACAGATGCGCAATCTACCGCTACCCTCTGGTACGGTAGGCGGTCGAATCGCACCCACCATAATACCTTTGGCGCGCAGCAGCTGGCTGATCTCGTTCACCCGTTGATCATCATTAATCAGCACAGGTTGAATAGGAGTAGTCGATGCCATCAGGTGTAAACCAATGTGCTGTGCGCCCTCTCTAAATCGTGCAATCAATGCACAAAGATGATCACGACGCCAGTGCTCTTGAGCAACTATTTTTAAACTGGCACTGGTCGCGCAAGCTATCGAGGGCGGTAGTGCGGTAGTATAGATATAACTGCGGGCAAACTGGATAAGAGTCTCGATTAATGCCTCACTACCCGCTACAAAAGCGCCAAAGGTACCAAAGCTTTTACCTAAGGTGCCCATGAGTATCGGCACCTGCGGTAGGGATAAATTTTGCTGCTCAACAATACCGCCGCCGGTAGCACCTAGCACGCCAACACCATGGGCATCGTCCACCATTAACCAGGCATTGTGCTCGCTGGCCAAGGCACTAATTTTAACCAGTGGCGCCAGATCACCGTCCATACTAAAAACACCATCGGTCACCACCAATTTCCGCCTGGCTGAACTGCGCTCTAGCAACCATTGTAAATGGGATAGACTACTGTGTTTGTAGCGTCTGAAATCCGCTCGCGTTAGACGGCCGCCATCTAAAAGAGAAGCATGATTGAGCTGGTCTTGAAGCACCAGATCGTGACGCCCCACCAGGGCATTAATAACCCCCAAATTGGCCATATAGCCAGTGCTGAAAAGCAGGGCACGAGGACGGCCGGTAAATTCGGCCAGCTGTTCTTCCAACCTCTGGTGGGCTACCGAATGACCGCTTATAAGATGGGATGCTCCACTGCCGGTGCCATAGGTGTCTACGCCTGCTTTTAACGCCGCAGCAATATCTGGATGCCCAGCTAAACCCAAGTAATCATTACTACAAAAGTTCAGGAGGGACTGACCATTTACTCCAAGGGCTGGGCCACAGCCCGAGGCCACATTGACTCGCTGGCGATAGAGGTGCTGTTGGCGCCGTTCGTCGAGCGCCGCCTGCAAAGTCGCATCTAAGGATTTCACTGACAGAACTAACCGGCCCGATAAAACATCGAGTCGGTCTTAGCCTCGGCAATAGTTTGATGAAGCTCAGCTTCCTGCTCATCGCCATTTTTATCCACCTGATACTCTTCTGGGACTATACCCAGACGTTCAAATAGTTGCATATCTGTATTGGCTTTAGGATTAGGGGTGGTTAATAATTTTTCGCAGTAAAAAATTGAGTTGGCTCCGGCCATAAACGCCATTGCCTGCATCTGCTCGTTCATATCTTCACGGCCCGCTGAAAGGCGGACATAAGACTTGGGCATCATCAGTCGCGCTACCGCAATGGTCCGAATAAATTCAAAGGGGTCTAAATCAGCCTGCTCGGCCATAGGCGTGCCCGCCACCTTGACCAGCATATTGATTGGCACAGACTCAGGATGAACCGGAAGGTTAGCAAGCTCCATTAATAAGCCGGCTCGATCTTGCTGCTCTTCACCCATACCGACAATGCCACCAGCACAAACTTTCATACCAGAGTTGCGGACATTAGCTAGGGTGGTGAGTCGGTCTTGATAGGTGCGAGTAGTGATCACCTCGCCATAAAATTCCTTAGATGTATCTAGGTTGTGGTTATAATAATCCAGGCCAGCACTGGCTAACTTTTCTGACTGCTGTTCAGACAGCATGCCCAGTGTCATGCAGGTTTCTAGACCGAGGGATTTCACTTCTCGGATCATTTCAGCCACCGCTGGAATATCGCGGTCATGGGGCGAACGCCATGCAGCACCCATGCAAAAACGACTAGACCCACTGGCCTTGGCGATTTTCGCCGCTTCAATTACCTGCTCGATTTGCAAAAGCTTTTCTTTTTCAAGGCCCGTATCGTAACGCGCGCTCTGGGGGCAGTACTTGCAGTCTTCCGGACAGGCGCCTGTCTTGATCGATAACAGCGTACTGAGTTGTACCTGATTGGGGTTAAAATGCCTGCGATGAGCAACCTGAGCATCAAATAGCAGATCGTTAAAAGGCTGGTTAAATAGAGCGAGAACTTCTTCCCGCGTCCAGTCGTTGCGAACGACCGATCCTTCTGGGGGTGACATGGCCAAACTCCGATATCTCAAATACTAGGGAGACAATGATAAGGCCAGAGCTGTCGCTGTCAACCAAATAAATATTTTTAGGTTAACAGTGGGAGTTTTATTTATCTAGTTCTTCATTATCCAAAGAGCAACAAGATAGTTATTAGGCACCAGAGAACTCGCAGAGCACCTAAGGGCATTTTGCTTATTTTCGTCTGGTCATCCTCATTACCCTAGCTAGGTCTTTTTTGGCATTTTTAAACCACAGACTCCAGGATAGTCGATACATCCAATACATCCCACGCCACCGGCCGGGCACGATAATAAGCGGAATATTTTTTGCCACCTTATCTAAGGCCTCAACAGCAAAATCTTCCACCGGCATGGGTTTCAACTTTGCCCAGTAGGCAGTAGCTTTTTCCCGCGTTATGCCTTTGGGAAGACGCCCATAAACACCGCCTGTAAGCAGCGGCGTATCGATCGCGCCTGGACATAGGGCACTCACTCGAACCCCTTTCATCTCTGCCTCTACACGCAGTGCTTGGGTAAGACCTGAGACAGCAAATTTGGTGGTGCTATAGGCAATTTGACTGGCGGTAGGCACTAGGCCAGCCATAGAGGCAGTATTAACAATATGACCGAAGCCCTGGGCTACCATAGTTCGATAGCAGGACTGAACGCCATTGGTCACACCCCGCAAATTGACATCGATAGTGGCATTCCAATCACTTATCTCGTACTCGTCAGCAAAGCCTCCAATGCCTATGCCTGCATTGTTGAACATATAGTCGAGACGGCCAGTCTTAGCGACGGTCTCATCGACAATAGTCTGCATTAACTCATAGTCACAGACATCCAGCTCACGGGCCCAGGCATTGCCACCATGGCTAACAATTTCAGCGGCAACGGTTTCGGCGAGTGCGACTTGCCTGTCGGTTAGTACTACGGTGCAACCGCGGTTAGAGAGCTCTACTGCCAGCGCCTTGCCTATGCCTGTAGCAGCGCCTGTGATAATAGCTGTAGCATCTTTAAAAGTTCTTATTGTCATTATGTTTATCTATCTATTACGGTCGCTAATCTGCCTGCGCTACTAAGCAATAATGTGGTCCTTCATAAATTGATGCACCGCGACTCGATCATTGGCGACCACCGTGAAACGCTCTTCACGCTCGAACAGATCAGCCATATGGGCTGGTAGCTCTGGATCATGGGGATAACCTGCCTGCTTAACCGCATCAGGAAACTTAGCAGGATGGGCTGTCGCTAGAGTTACCATGGGAGTATCTAAGTTGCGACGACATTGACGCGCCGCCTCAAGGCCAATGGCAGTATGTGGATCGAGTAAATAGTCACTGTCACGATTGACATCACTAATAATGTTAAGCATGCCTTCATCATCGCAGCGGTAGCTAGAAAATAGCTTACGTGCCTCCACTAGCGCTGCCTTACTGAGATGCATATGGCCCGCTTTGGCATCTTTCATCAACTCAGCAATGGCAGGGCCATCACGGCCATAGAGATCAAAAAGCAACCGTTCAAAATTACTCGAAATCATAATATCCATACTCGGCGCCAAACTCTGTTCTAGGGGCCGAGTACTGTGGTCATTATCGCTAATGCAGCGGTGAAGAATATCGTTCTGGTTAGTAGCAATCACCAGTTGCTCAATCGGAAGACCCATTTTATGGGCCAGATAACCGGCAAAAATATCACCGAAGTTGCCAGTAGGTACCGAGAAGGAGACTTTGCGTTGAGGCCCTCCCAATGACAGCGATGCCCAAAAATAATAGACAATCTGCGCCATGATCCGCGCCCAGTTAATTGAGTTAACCGCCACTAATTGTCGGCCATCTGGCAAAAATGATTGGTCAGAAAAACTCGCTTTAACCATATTCTGACAGTCATCGAAGTTACCTTCGAGAGCTAAATTGTGAATATTGTCGGCCAAAACAGTAGTCATCTGACGGCGCTGCACATTAGACACCCGCTCGTGGGGATGCAAAATAAACATATCAACATGCTTACTGCGACGACAGCCTTCAATCGCTGCAGACCCTGTATCACCTGAGGTGGCACCCATAATAACCACTTTCTGATTGCGTTTTTCCAGGGTGTAATCCAGTAGGTTACCTAAAAACTGCAAAGCGAAGTCTTTAAAGGCTAGGGTTGGCCCGTGAAACAACTCTAGTATCCATTCGTTATGGCCAGTCTGCACTAGAGGAGCAATTGCGCCGTGACGAAAGGTGCCATAGGACTCATCTATCAACTGTTTTAAGTCATTCTGGGGAATTGCTCCATCGACAAACGGCGTCATTATTTTAAGTGCTAGCTCTTGGTAACTGAGGCCCGCCCAGGAAGCAATTTCTGCTTCACTAAAATGGGGCAGCTTTTCAGGGACGAACAATCCGCCATCTGATGCCAGTCCAGTGAGAATTACATCTTCAAAACTTTTTGGCTCAACGCCACCACGGGTACTTATATATTTCATTTACTGGTCCAGGTGCTCTACACGGATAAAGTTTACGTTGCCACGCACTGTTTCAAGTTGCTCAATATGCTCAACGGCCTCATCGAGAAACTTCTCTTTGGTCACATTGGTCAAAATAATAATGGTCACATACTCTTCACCAGCAGGTTGCTCTTTCTGAATAATAGCCTCGATACTAATACCTGCATCACCCATTATCTTGGTGATATTGGATAGTACACCCGGCTTATCCAGTGCCGAGAAGCGAATGTAAAAACTGGTTTCTATATTCTGAATGTCTATAATTTTTTGGCTTTGCAAAGCCGAGGAGGCAAGGCCCAATGGAGGCACCCAAGAATCTGGATTAGATGCCAAAGTACGAGCAACATCTACTATATCTGCAATCACTGAAGATGCCGTTGGCTCGGAGCCAGCACCAGGGCCGTAAAATAATGTGGTACCCACGGCGTCAGCATTGACCATCACCGCATTTGACACATCATTAACGCCAGCAATCAAGCAGCTTTCAGGCACCAGTGTCGGATGTACCCGCAACTCAACCCCCTCATCTGTCTGACGAGCAATACCCAGATGCTTAATGGCATAACCAAGTTCCCGGGCATAGGAGACATCCTGGGGCTCTAATTTAGTAATGCCGTCCGTAAACACGCCATCTAGACTAAGAGGCATACCAAAGGCTAGCGACGCCATAATAACTAGTTTATGGGCAGCATCTATGCCCTCCACATCAAAGGTAGGGTCTGCTTCGGCGTAGCCTTTTTCCTGAGCTTCTACGAGCACATCAGCAAAGTCTCGGCCCTTGCTGTCCATCTCGGATAGAATAAAATTAGTGGTGCCATTAATAATACCAGCCAGCCAATGGATACGATTAGCCGATAAGCCCTCGCGCAAGGCCTTAATAATGGGGATGCCACCAGCTACTGCCGCTTCATAGGCGACAATACGATTGCGTGACTGGGCTTCAGCGAATATCTCCGCTCCATGGGCAGCAATCAATGCCTTATTGGCGGTAACCACATGCTTATCATGCCTTAGCGCAGTCATCACCAACTCTAGTGCAACAGTAGTGCCGCCGATCAATTCGACCACCACATCTACGGCTGGATTTTTGGCAACCTCAAATATATCCCGCACCACTGCAACACCCGAGGTGTCGCAACTTGGGTTGTCCCGGCGAGCGCCAACTTGGGTAACAGCAATTTCGCAATTGGCCCGTGAATTAATGATGTTTGTATTGCGGCCTAAAACGTTGAATACGCCTGCGCCTACTGTGCCTAGTCCACAGATGCCGATATTTACCGATCGCACCTAAAATTCCCTCAAGCTAATGACTGTAAACACGGCCTCTTAGTTGAAGCCGCTTTTGAAGGGGATGATTTTATACTATTACAGAAATTATTCAGGGTTATTTTTAGTAACCCGGCTTGTCTAGACCAAAGATTTTCGCCAGATCTGAAGCTGGCTGGTAACCTGGAATCATAGTTCCGTCCATTAGTATGATAGAGGGGGTACCAGAAACGCCTAGATCACGACCCAGAGCAAAGTGATCAGCCACCGGATTGTTGTCACAAACAGCTGTTGCAATGTCATCCCCATTCTTAACGCGAGTAAGAATATCCTGCTGGTCTTTAGCACACCAGGCCGTCGCCATCTTGTCATAGGTCTCTGAGGGAATACCCGCTCGAGGATAGGCCAAATAGCGTACCTCAATACCATAGGCATTGAGTTCGGGTACTTCACGATGCAATTTGCGGCAATAGCCACAGTCAACATCGGTAAAGACATTCATCACTGCTTTGGTCTGGCCGGCAGGCTTGAAAATAATCATGTCGCCAGTAGACCGCGATGCGAAAAGAGCTTGGCGTTCAGCGTTGAGTCGTACCTCGCGCATGTTTAAAAATTGATCTGCATTGACCTTATAGAGATCACCATCAAAGAAGTACTCGCCATCAGCTGACACATAGAGTACAGGACCGCTCTGTATTTGCACCTCATAAAAACCCTGTATTGGCGCTCTGCCCAGTACCCGAAAACTCAGATCAGAGCGAGCTGAGCTAAGCCTGTCGGTGATGGTGTTAATCACAGAATTTGGCACCTCGGCTACGGTCACTTCAGACAATAAAACGAGTCCGGTAATAACAGCACCCAACGCTAGTTTGAAAGATATAGAGTTGGTTTTTAACAAAACAGAGTCCTAATTTGGAATGGTTACGGATATGGAGTCACTAAATGAATAAGAGTTCCGCGACACACAGTGTGATAACAGGTTACACAGCGTCAGCTTGGACAGTTATCACTACAAGAAAGCCCCAGCCATGGCTGGGGTAACTTTGACTGCCGTGCTATATGACCCAGGGATTTAAACTGCCTCTTCGCCAGTTTCACCCGTACGGATACGAATCACTTCGTCTAGTGACGAGATAAAGATTTTACCATCGCCAATTTTGCCCGTAGCAGCTGATTTAGTAATGGCCTCAACAATACTGTCGACCATATCTTGCCCAACCGCAATTTCAAGTTTGATTTTAGGTAGAAAATCCACCACGTACTCAGCACCGCGGTAAAGCTCTGTATGACCTTTTTGACGGCCAAAGCCTTTTACTTCGGTAACGGTAATACCCTGCACGCCAATATCGGCTAAAGCTTCGCGAACATCATCAAGTTTGAACGGTTTAATAACAGCGGTAATCAGTTTCATAGTTCTCAGTCTTCGTTGTGGTCTGGTTATTGTGTATCTGGGTAAAGATACCTGTTTCTAAAATAAATTGCATCTATGCAACCATAAAACGTTGGGTAAAAAAAACCGGGGCCAAAGGCCCCGGCTAAAACTACAAGGGTATTACCTTACGATTTAGAATTGACGAACTCGGGGTAAGCGTCAATTCCGCACTCAGATGCGTCAACACCTTCGTACTCTTGCTCCTCGCTGACTCGAATTCCCATAGCCAATTTCAGAATGTACCAAACAATGCTACTAGCAACGAAGGTCCATGCGAATATCACCGCCGCACCCGTTAACTGAGCCATAACAGTAACATCAGCATTGATGGTTACTGCCAGCAGGCCCCAAATACCGACAACGCCATGGACCGAGATGGCGCCAACAGGATCATCAATTTGAAGCTTGTCAAAGAAGCTAACCGACAACACTACAATCGCGCCGCCAATGGCACCAATCAAAGTTGCCATACCGCCAGTTGCAGACAGTGGATCAGCAGTAATAGCTACCAAACCAGCCAACGCGCCGTTAACAGCCATAGTCAAGTCAGCCTTACCAAACAGCAGGTGTCCCAGAACCAAAGCAGCCAGCAGGCCACCAGCGGCTGCGGCATTAGTGTTTACAAAAACGGTCGCAACGTTGTTAGCAGACTCAACGCTAGACACGGCCAATTCAGAACCGCCGTTGAAACCAAACCATCCCATCCAAAGAATAAACATTCCGATTGCTGCTAGTGGCATGTTGGCGCCAGGAATCGCATTTACTTTGCCATCTGCACCATACTTTCCCTTACGAGGCCCGAGGAACAGGACACCAGACAGAGCTGCAGTAGCACCACACAGGTGAACAATACCGGAACCCGCATAATCAGAGTATCCAACAGTCTCACCTAAGAAGCCGCCGCCCCAAGACCACAGAGCCTGCATCGGATATATAAAGCCAGTCAACACGACCGCGAATGCTAGGAAGGCCCAAAGCTTCATGCGCTCAGCAACCGCACCAGAAACGATAGACATCGCAGTAGCAACAAACACTACCTGGAAGAAAAAGTCAGACGCACCAGAATAGTACGTATCGCCGCTGCTAGCCAAAACCTCAGCTGTAGTCGCGTTGGCAATAGAGTTACCAAACCATGCATCGGGCATTAGTAGATCAGCAGTGCCGCCGTACATAATGGAGTAGCCCATCACCATGTACATGCAGCAAGCTATGGAGTACAGCGCTACGTTTTTAGTGAGGATTTCAGTGGTGTTTTTAGAACGCACCAAACCGGCTTCAAGCATAGTAAAACCGGCTGCCATCCACATAACCAAAACACCGGACATTAAAAAGTAAAAAGTGTCGAGTGCGTATTTAATTTCAATAATATCATTCATTAGAATCTCCAGATTTAAACGGCTTCAACGCCGGTTTCACCGGTGCGAATTCGGATAACTTCTTCAAGGGTGGAAATAAAGATTTTTCCATCGCCAATTTTGCCGGTTTGGGCAGCCTTGGTGATGGCTTCAACCGCGCTATCAACCATTTCATCGGCCAATGCGATTTCAAGCTTTACCTTAGGCAAAAAATCCACCACATACTCAGCTCCTCGGTACAGCTCGGTATGGCCTTTTTGGCGCCCAAAACCTTTAACCTCTGTTACCGTAACACCCGCTACGCCAAGATCGCCCAGAGCTTCGCGTACTTCGTCGAGCTTGAACGGTTTTACAATTGCAGTTACAAGTTTCATGTTTAATCTCCAAAGGGTGGCCGAAGCCACCCAAGTTTATTAGCAAGATAGATATTCAGTAATTACAGAGACTTCGAAATAGTTAGGACAAACTCGTTGTCGGCGAAGTACTCAGTACCTGACTCAGAGGTAGAAATCCAACTTAGATCGAAACCAAGACCAACAGCTTCAGTGCTCAAAGAAAGTGAGTAATCTTCATAGTCGCCAGCATCTGCACGAGTTGCGCCGTAGTGCAATCCAAGGCTGAAATCTTCGCTCAAAGCCATACCGTAGTCGCCATAAAAGTAATCGTAATCGCCGCTAGAACCATACCAGTCGCTTGAAGTTGCAAAGCCAACAGTGAAATCACTAAAAGAAACGCTGCCATAGACTTCTTCGAAGTCATACTGGGTATCGTTTGGATAGCCGTACATGATGTAACCAATGTCATAGCTAACCGAATCAGAGAATGAACCACCGTAACCAGCATAGTAATCAAGCTCTAAACCACCTGAAGAGGTGAAATCATCGACAGAAGAGCCCCAAACACCAACGTACAAACCACTTTCAAATCCAACATCGAAACCACCAGAAAGTGCCTCTCCTAATGATTGATCGAAACCACGGAAAAAGTAATCCGATCCGATAGCAACGTTGCCAGAAACTTCAGCGGCCATAGCACTAGCGCCAGACATCGCGGTGGCAGCAAAGATTGCAGTTCTTAATACTTTCATTTGAATATCTCCCAAGATATATAAAGTTAAATTACAAAGGTTTAAAAAATTTGTTTCTCCCTCGGTTCTTTGCACATTGCGTGCCAAGTTTGAATAGCACTGTATTTACGGTATTTCCTCGCTAATCACAGGGCATTTGATCTATTTTGGTGCAAATTACAGAGATTCGTTAATTCTTCGCGCACCAAATTGGAACTAATAGGCGTTCACCTTGATACAAAGCGCACCAAATCGAGATAGGCCGCGATCAATCTAACAATCTTTGCTAAAATCCGAGTATCAACGGAGCCCGAAACATGAATTCAGACGACCTATACGAACAATTTTTTCAGCAGTTAAATCAGACATTTTCTGGTGCACAGGCGATCAGTGGTGAACTTCAGCAGCACTTGCGCTCTGCTATGATGAGAACCTTTAACCAGCTGGAGCTTGTGTCTCAGGAAGAATTTGATATCCAACGCGCGGTGTTGATGCGTTCACGAGAAAAAATTGATGCCCTCGAAAAGCAACTTGCGGAACTCGAAGCTATTATTAAAGAACAGGCCAGTTAATCATTCATAGCGACAATGTCAGTGGTCTGCACGAGCGATAAGTTATTTTCGTAGCAAGTGAGTAATCGCGCAACACAGGGAATGTGCAATGTCACTTGCCGTGGTGCAAACCAGAGCCAAACAGGGTGTGCTAGCGCCCGCAGTATCAGTCGAGGTTCATCTTTCCAATGGCCTCCCCGCCTTTCATATGGTGGGCCTACCAGAAACGGCGGTTAAAGAAAGTAAAGATCGCGTTCGCAGCGCCATTCTTAACTCGCATTTTGAGTTTCCAGCTCGCCGTATTACAGTCAACTTAGCTCCCGCCGAACTGCCCAAAGAGGGCAGTCGATTTGATTTGGCTATTGCCATTGGGATTCTCGCCGCCTCTGGACAGGTGCCCAGGGATGGATTATCGCACTATGAATTTATTGGCGAGCTGGCGCTATCGGGAGAGTTGCGTCCGGTTGAGGGTGCACTGCCCTCGGCACTTGGCTGCGCGACCAAGGGTAAACAGTTGATTATTTGTCGTCATAATGCGGCGGAAGCCGCCTTGGTGGACCGGCTAATCATTCTGCCGGTCGACCATCTGTTAGAAGTCTCTGCCCACTTGCATCAGATGGCACTGTTAGAACCCTGGCAACAGCAGTCTCCACCAAGCTATCCAGATAATGAGCAGCTCAATGAAGTTATTGGGCAGCAACATGCCAAGCGCGCACTGGAACTGGCTGCTAGTGGTGGGCATCACCTGCTTTTTTATGGCCCTCCGGGCACCGGCAAGACCATGCTTGCCGGTCGTCTTCCAGGAATTTTGCCACCATTAACTAACACAGAAGCGTTAGAGGTTGCGGCTATTCACTCCGTCGCAGGCAAAGGCTTGCGCAACAATATTTATAGCCGCCCTTTCCGATCGCCTCACCACACTACATCGGCAGCGGCCCTCGTAGGCGGCGGTAGTATCCCCAGACCGGGAGAGATCTCTTTAGCGCACTGTGGTGTACTATTTCTTGACGAACTACCCGAATTCTCGCGCGGTGTTTTAGAAGTATTACGAGAACCTTTAGAATCAGGGGAAATAATGATCTCGCGAGTGGCCGCGCAAATTCTTTATCCTGCAAACTTTCAATTGGCTGCCGCCATGAATCCCTGTCCCTGTGGCTATTTGGGCACCCAGCGTTGTCTGTGTACCCCAGATCAAATAGGCCGCTACCGCAACAAAATTTCTGGGCCACTAATGGACAGAATTGACCTACAAGTTAAGGTCAACAGCATAGAAAATCACCAGCTTTTAAACCAACATTTACCTCAACAACAAACAGGCGAAAGCAATCAACATATCCAACAAAGAGTGTGCGCTGCACGCAAGCGACAGATTGATCGGCAGGGAAAAATTAATAGCCAGCTCAATAGCATAGAACTGGGCGAAGTGTGCCCTCTAAATAAAGAGCAGCGCGAGCTAATGAATCAGGCGATCGACAGGTTTGCGCTATCGACCCGAGGTTTCTACCGCGTATTAAGGGTAGCCAGAAGTATTGCCGACCTAGCTGGGCTAGCTAACCCAGAGGTGCCTCATTACCAAGAGGCTCTTAGTTATAGACCCGCTGTAGAGGCGCCAGATAAAGCCTAAATATTTTGGTCAGGCAGTGTCACACCGCAGTGATAGCAAAACTCAGCTTCAGGGTGGTGGCTGGTGCGCTCACAAACGTTACAACGACGATTACTCGTTTCAGTATGCATCTCACGCGCTATCTCTGCGGTGAATATGCCCGTGGGTATGGCAATAATAGAATAACCGGTGAGCATTGCCATGGTTGCAATTACCTGCCCGACAGCCGTTTGAGGCGTAATATCACCATAGCCAACCGTGGTGATGGTGACAATGGTCCAGTAAATACTGCGAGGAATACTGGTAAAACCATTGTCCGGACCCTCAACAAAAAACATCAGACTGCCAAAGATAACACTCAGTACTAAAACCGCAGTAAAAAAGACAAATATTTTCCGTCGCGAGGCATACATTGAGCGCAGCAATAAATTAGCCTCTGACAGGTAACGTACCAGTTTTAGCACACGAAATACCCTTAAAACCCTCAGTAAACGAATGACCAACCAGTAGTTTGCCCCAGGCACAAACAATGCCAGATAACTAGGTAAAATAGACAGCAAGTCCACCAGACCATAGAAACTGAACATATAGCTTAGTGTCTTGGGAGACGAATAGACGCGCAGCAGATACTCCAACGAGAACAAAATGGTAAACAACCATTCCAGGCGAAACAGCCAGTATCCATATTGGTCATTAATTGCTTCGATAGAGTCCAAAATAATTCCCAGCACACTGAGTAAAATCAGGTAAATCAGCGCAATATCAAAACGCTGACCCGCAGAGGTGTCGGTGCCAAAAATTACTCGATAGATTTTGTCGCGCAACGAGTCTTCAACCATCTTTAGTTTGCCTATAGTTAGGAATGATTCCATTATGCTGACTACAGTATTATTACATTATTTGGCTCAGTAACAACTAACAGAGAACTTTATGGATCTTTATCAGGGTTTACTTTTAATCACCTCAATACACCTTCTGGCCGCCGCCGCACCCGGCCCAGATTTCGTGCTGGTAACACAGCAGACCCTATCCAATGGCAAACGTGCAGGTCTCCTGTGTAGCCTCGGGATCGCTGCAGGCCTGTCTATCCATATTTTCTACTCCTCTCTCGGCTTGGCTGTCCTTATTGCCAACTCGTCATCGGCTCTGTGGGGTATTAAAATACTGGGTGGCGTATACCTGATCTACCTTGGGGTTAGTGGCCTAAGAGTTAAGGCCCGCAAGGCCAAAGCAGTAACGGTACAAACGGCCTCAAAACGATCCCCGCTAAAAACTGTTGGTCTTGGATTTTTGTGCAATGCGCTCAACCCCAAAGCACCCATCTATTTTGTGTCACTATTTACAATCGTTTTATCTCAGGATACTTCTGCTCAGCATTTGCTGGTCTACGGTTTATGGATGATGGCATTACAGCTCGCCTGGTTCTCACTGCTCACTGTGCTGTTATCAAGACCCACAGTAACTATCAGATTTCAACGCATGGGGCATTGGATCGACCGTATTGCCGGCGGCACTATGCTACTGTTAGGCATTAAAGTACTGACCACAAGAGCTATCTAAGTTTCTTTTCGGGGGATTGAATGATTAATCAGAGCATGAGTGCTAATGACTGGGCAATGCTCCTGTTGCTATCACTACTCTGGGGCGGCTCATTCTTTTTTATCAGCATTGTTGTCACACAGTTACCACCTCTTACCATTGTTCTACTTAGAGTCGGTATTGCCGCTGTCACATTGTGGGTAATACTTATTTTTGCAGGTTATGAAATTCCAAAATCATTAGAGCTATGGCGCTGGTTTTTTATTCTTGGGCTACTCAACAATGTTATTCCATTCACTCTCATTGTCTGGGGACAAAACCATATAGGTGCAGGTCTGGCCTCTATCATCAATGCCACCACACCATTATTTACCCTGTTTATTGCTGGTGCCTTCTTAGCCGATGAGCATATGACCCCACAAAAGGTAATGGGCGTGCTTATTGGCTTGCTCGGTGTGACTATTCTAATTGGACCAGAGTCGTTGCTAGACATAGGCCCGACCATGACCATAGATACAATGGCACAACTGGCCATTATGGGTGCCGCCATGTCCTATGGCTTCGCCTCAGTTTTTGGTCGTCGCTTCAAAGCCATGGGCGTGACGCCTTTAAACACAGTTGTTGGCCAGGTCACTTCAGCTAGCATTATTTTATTGCCCATAGTTGTTATCTTTGAACAGCCCCACCTACTAACTAACCCGAGCCTGCATATTTGGCTGTCTATGTTATGCCTTGGTATGTTTTGTACCGCATTAGGATATATTTTATTCTTTCGCATACTGGCCTCATCTGGTGCTAACAATGTCGTGTTGGTTACTTTGCTAGTGCCCGTCAGCGCGAGCTTTCTGAGCTGGTTAATACTGGGCGAACAGTTACATGGCAGATATTTTTTAGGCATGGCACTAATTGGCCTTGGGCTCGCTGCTATCGATGGAAGACTGTGGAAATATTTTAAAGCGGCTATACATCCATGACTATTACTTCAGCCCTCGCACTTTACGCTACCATGATCGTGCTGGCACTAATTCCCGGCCCCGGGGTTATAGTAGTGATTGCACGCTCATTGGATTCAGGCTTTCGCCAAGGTCTGGCTACCGCCTTAGGAGTTCTTAGCGGCGATTTTTTCTTTATTGGATTGGCCGTGTTTGGCTTATCGGCTCTGGCCGAGCTAATGGGCAACTTCTTTGTGGTCATCCGATATATCGGTGCTGCCTATCTTATTTATTTGGGTTTTAATCTGATCATAACAAAGGGCTCTATAGAACATACGCAGGCGCCAAAACCTGCTAGTCATTCAGCAAATTTCTTGGTCGGGTTGATGACCTCAATGAGCAACCCCAAAGTCATTTTGTTTTATTTTAGTTTCTTTCCCGCCTTCTTCGATTTAGAAACTCTGTCTCTTATCGATATAACCGCGCTATTTTTAATCGCCACACTTTCAGTCGGCATGGTTATGACGGGCTATGCCTATATCGCGGCAAAGACTAAATCCTCAATTGCCACCTCACCGAAAACTCAGTATCTAAAAATTGCCTCTGGTGCACTTTTGATAGGTGGTGGTGTATTTATTGTATTGAGAAGTTAACTAGTATCCAGCTAAACTCATGACCTTTAGAGCAAAAATACGCGAGTACCATTAGCAATGAGCACGCCCTCCACACAAATCTGTATTGAAGTGACCCAACCCGGCGCCCCCGAAGTTTTAAAGCCAACCTCTAGATCAGTACCGCAACCTACGGATAATCAGGTTTTAATTAAGGTTGCGGCCGCAGGCATCAACCGCCCAGATGTTTTCCAGCGCCTAGGGTTTTATCCACCACCTCCTGGGGTTACGGATATACCAGGTCTTGAGGTGTCAGGCACCATAATCGCTTCCGGCACAATGGTCGAAGACTGGTCTATAGGCGATAAGGTTTGTGCACTTCTGTCCGGTGGCGGCTATGCCGAATATGCTATTGCAGAGTCATCATTATGCTTGCCTGTACCTGCAAATCTTTCCCTGACCGATGCGGCCGCGTTACCAGAAACCTGCTTTACAGTGTGGCATAACCTGTTTGAGCGGGCCGAATTGAAAGCCGGTGAATGGCTGCTGGTGCATGGTGGTTCTAGCGGCATAGGCACCACCGCTATTCAAATGGCTACAGCACTAGGTGTAAATGTGATTACCACCGCGGGCTCTGATGAAAAGTGCGCCGTATGCGAAGAACTCGGTGCCGTTAAAGCTATTAACTACAAACGAGATGACTTTGTTGAGGTATGTAAGACACTCACCAAAGGCGGGGTTAATGTAGTACTAGATATGGTCGGTGGCGACTATGTGCAGAAAAACATAAGTGTCTGCGCACCTAAGGCCAGAATTGTGAATATTGCTTTTTTGCAGGGCTCCAATATGCAGATTGATTTACTACCCATAATGCTTAAACAGCTTGTTTTAACTGGCTCTACTCTGCGCGCCCAACCACTTCAGAACAAGGCGCGTATTGCCGCCGGAGTTGAATCACAGGTATGGCCCTTAATTGCTGAAGGTAAATTTAAGCCCATAGTCCACAGTAGCTTTCCTCTTAGACAAGCAAGTGAAGGGCATGCATTAATGGAATCAAGTCAGCATATTGGTAAGATTGTGTTGGTTAATTAATCCAAGTCCTCTTTTGCATTCCGACTCAGCCTGTACTAGTCGATAGCAGCACCTGTATAAAAATGCCCGCATTCTAGTGAATGCGGGCATTTTATTTTGCAACAAAGATATAACTTTTTAAAGCTGGCAACATTTCCTAAAATGTATAGGCGGCCTGTAAATAGGGGACTCGGCCATAGGGATCATGGTAACGGGGGTCAAAACCTAACTGATGCCCAGCTCCTCCAGACCGTAAACTACGCGAAGAATCACGGTCGAGTAGGTTAGTGATACTCAGGGTGAGCCTTAGATTGTCTTCCATAGTCGCAAAGGTCGATTGATAATCTAAGGTGACAAATGAACTGACTTATCCCAGATACACAACTTCTTTGCCAAACGAACCATCGACCTCAATCAACGTCACCATTTGAGACTGATCGGTATAACCCGACCGATAATTCAATGTCATATTGTGGTCAAAATCACCATGGCCAACATAGGTTGATACGTTGGTGACTAAACGGGATATCGCTTCTTTGGACTCACCAAAACGGCCAAGGCTACACTTGTCGCCAACATTCCATTTCGGACCGCCGAGATGCATATATTTATCTTTATCATTTTTTCTCCCTAAAAAATAATAGGTCCATAAATTAAAAAGTTAACGGCTCAAAGGGCAAATCAATCGCATGGACTAGGCAATAATGCCCGATGCCGTGACCATATAGCAGACACTTGGCGGCCTTGCCATATTTGCACCTAACCCTTTTGTGAGGTGAACACGCACAGGCATCGATGAACGACTTTGGACCGCTTTTGGACATACCGCTAGACCACTCTATTTGACCTGAAGATAAATAGTTATTTACTAGGTTTTTATATTGATCGGCTATGCCGTTTGGACCCATACTCGGGTGGAGATAATCGCCCAATACTAAGCCTCATGTATGGCCATTATTGGTTTAGGGTTTAGTTACACCTATTATTTACAGATCGCTTTGCTTTGATCCGGGCATGAGAAGGATATTCATTAATGGCATCCATCCAACATGTTGGTAAGATTGGCATAGCTAATTAACCGAGATTCCCCATGGTCAATAAAGAATCGCGACTGGTCTATTCAACCGATGCCGGTCGCATTACCAACACACAGTCTCCCCAAGTCATTGAGACCGACGGAACCGTGCGTATTCGTCGTGAAACCAAGGGTCGTAAGGGCAAGGGTGTCACCACAGTGTCCGGCATTGGTCTGGCAGAGGCCGATCTTAAAACCTTGGCCAAACAACTCAAGCAGAAGTGTTCAACCGGGGGCACGGTTAAAGATGGCGTGATTGAAATTCAAGGTGACCACCGCGAAAAGCTTAAAGCCGAGCTAGAAAAACTCGGTCATAATGTCAAATTGGCGGGCGGCTAATATGGCAATAACCAAGAGATCTTTCGGCAGCTGGCCCTCAACTATTAGCGCTGAATTGATAACTCGCGCAGCCCCTAGCCTAAACTTTGTGCAGGCCCATGGCGATTCACTTTACTGGGTGGAAGGTCGCCCATGGGAAGCGGGCCGCAACGTCATTATGTGCCGCGACGGCAATGGTAGGATTGCTGATGTGCTACCGCCCCCCTACAGCCATTACAGCAAGGTGCATGAATATGGCGGCATGGCCTACGCCTTAGATGATGATCACCTATACTTTGTCAATGCCAGTGATCAGCGCGTCTACAGGCTATCGCTTAACGACAAAGGAACCCCTCAAGCAATTACTGCTGAGGGTCCATGGCGCTTCGCAGATCTCATGCTGGACAGTCAAAATCAACGCCTGATTGCTGTATGCGAAGAACATAATGATGAACGCCAAGAAGCAGAAAATTATTTAGCGGCCATTGCCCTCAACTCTGGTAGCGCGATAATCAAGAAGCTCGTTTCTGGTGCTGACTTTTATGCCTACCCACGACTGAGCCCCGATCAGAACCAACTTTGCTGGATCCAGTGGTCCCATCCCAATATGCCCTGGGATACCACGCAACTTTGGCAGGCTAGTATTACCGATGGCGATCTTACAGATAAGACGTTGGTTGCGGGCGCCGATAATAACCAAGCTATTTTTCAGCCCCACTGGTCACCAGACAATAGCCTTTACTACGTGTCTGACAAAAATAACTGGTGGAACATCTACCGCCTGGAAAATGGCAAAAGTATTCCAATTCTAGAAATGCAAGCCGAATTTGCCACTCCCTTATGGCAACTAGGTATGACCACCTTTGACTTTCTTGATGCCAACACCATAGCCTGCATCTGGACTAAAAATGGTATCTGGTACAGCAGTTTCATTGATATCGCCAGTAGCATATTAACCACGATCGATCACCAATACACTAGCATGCAGGCCGTCACCTGCCATAAGGGCTCAATGTATTTGGTCGCCGGAGCCGCTGCCCTAGCCAATCAGATTATAGGCATTAGTAGCCAGGGCCGGTGTAGTCAAACTTATGTACCCTCAACTCTGGAAGTGGATCAAGCGGACATAGCGCAACCCGAGTCTATTTTATTTCCAAGTGGTGATAACCAGCAGGTACACGCATTTTATTATCCACCTACCAGTGCAAATTACTGTGGCCAAGATAATGAACTACCTCTGGTTATAGCTATGTGCCATGGGGGGCCAACAGGCGCCACCAGCAGCGGACTAAACCTCAAAATTCAGTACTGGACTAACCGAGGCTTTGCCGTAGTTGATATTAACTATCGCGGTAGCACCGGCTTTGGACGTAGCTACCGGCAAGCATTAGCAGGTACCTGGGGTATTGCCGATGTTGAAGACACTCAACAGGCCATTAGGTATTTAACTGAGCAACATAAAATAGATCCCGAGCGCTGCCTTATTCGTGGTGGCAGTGCCGGCGGGTATACGGTGCTCTCAGCCCTGACTTTTACTGACACTTTTAGAGCTGGTGCCAGCCTCTATGGTATTGGTGACCTTGAAACTCTGGCCACCGATACACATAAATTTGAGTCACGCTATTTGGATAGTCTTATTGGCCCCTACCCAGAGCGCAAAGATATTTACTTGGCGCGCTCACCCATACATCATGCCGAAGGTCTCGACTGCCCAGTGATATTCTTACAGGGCTTAAAGGATAAAGTCGTGCCGCCCAATCAGGCCGAGATGATGGTCAAGCTGCTCGAAGACAAAGGTATTCAGGTAGCCTATGTGACCTTCGCCGATGAAGGCCATGGTTTTAGAAAATCCAATAATATTATTCGTGCCATGGAATCGGAACTGGCCTTTTATCAAAATGTTTTCAATCTACTGGACAAAACCTAGTTATGGGTCGCTATCGCCCGCCAAGGCCAAAAAGTTCTCCCTATATCACCGGTGAAGGCGCTATAAAAATGCGGGCCGAACTGCGCGAACTATGGAAAGTCGAACGGCCTCAGGTCACCCAAGTAGTGCACGAAGCGGCTAAAAATGGTGATCGCTCGGAGAACGGTGACTATATCTACGGCAAGCGTCGACTGCGCGAAATCGACAGCCGCGTACGCTATCTCACCAAACGCCTAGAGGACGCCACTATTGTCGAAGATAAACCAAGAGATCCAAGCAAAGTATATTTTGCCGCCTGGGTCACGGTAGAGGATGCCGATAGCGGCGACGAGCAAACATTCAGACTGGTAGGCTCAGATGAAATCGACCCAGGGCAAAACTGGATCAGCATCGACTCACCTATGGCCCTTGCCCTGGTCGGTAAATCTATAGATGAGGACGCCAATGTTAAAACACCCGCCGGAGATAGGTGTTTTATAGTTACCGCTATTAGGTACCAACCCTAGGCGACAAAGAGATAACAGATTAGCCTCTCCAACATCCCGTATCAGGGTTAACCTGCTTGTCCTAGCCATTGCCAAATACTATATAACAGGAACCGTGTACATCACCTGTGCAGCCCCGCCCATGTAATTATGGAGACAGGCGAGCAACATCCCATTGATGATTTTCACGCTTAAAACGAAAACGATCATGGAGCCGATTCTCACCGCCCTGCCAAAACTCAATCTCTTCAGGCACCACTCGGTAGCCGCCCCAAAAGTCTGGCAGTGGGATCTCACCTTCAGAGAATTTTTCTTTTACCTGCTCAAACTGAGTCTCCAGCACCTGACGAGAATTAACAGGGCTGCTCTGCTTGGAGGCCCAAGCCGCAAGCTGACTACCCTTGGGGCGGCTGAGAAAATAGCTCGTCACCTCGGCGGTCGACAGCCGCTGTGCCGTGCCGCCCACAATAACCTGTCGATCTAGCTGGAGCCAGGGAAAATGCAGACTAACCTGCCCATTGCCCTCAATCTCCACAGCCTTGCGACTGCCGAGATTAGTATAGAAAACAAAGCCGCCTGCATCGAAGCCTTTGAGTAATACCATGCGCTGCCAAGGCTTGCCCTCGGCGCTTACCGTGGCCACGCTCATAGCGGTGGGATCCTGGATGTTGGCCGCCATTGCCTGATCCATCCATAGGTTAAATTGATCAAAAGGATTATCCAGCAACGACTCTCGGGATAGCGTCCCGTAGTCGTATTCTCTGCGATTATCTCCAAGACTCATAGCATTTCCATGGGAGCAGTTTAAACAATGTTACATGCGGCCTATAGATTGCCCGCCATCCACCGGTAATGCAACACCATGTAGATAAGAACCGGCATCGCTGGCCAATAGTAAAAATGGCGCAGTCATCTCATCCATCTCGCCAGGGCGACCTGCAGGGGAAGAACTCAAGAAAGCTTGGGCCTCTGGCGACTCAAACGCATCCTGTGTCATCTCAGTCAAAAAGTAGCCCGGACACAGCGCATTGACACGCACACCTTTGCCCGCCCACTCCAGCGCCATAGACTTAGTCAGTTGAATCACCGCCGCTTTCGACGCACTGTAGCTCGACTGACCAAAGGACACGCGCAGGCCCAAAATAGATGCTGTATTAACAATACTGCCACTCACGCCAGCCTCGATCATACGCTTAGCCGCCTGCTGTCCCGCAATCCAGACCCCTTTAAGATTGGTATCGATCATTCGGTCCCAGCTATCCTCATCAATCTTCAGCGCCGCACGCACCTCAGCCACACCGGCATTATTGGCCAACATAGTCACAGTGCCAAACGCCGCCTCAGCCTGATCAAAGGCCGTAATAATAGACCCGGAATCCGTCACATCCATGGCAACAGCAACCGCCTCCCCGCCATCTGCCACAATCTCGGCCACCAGCGCCTCAAGCCGCTCAACACGACGGGCCGCCACCACAACCTTAGCGCCACGAGCCGCCAAAATCTTAGCAAAATGCACCCCAAAACCACTAGATGCGCCGGTTACCATGGCGACCTTGCCGCTCATATCAAATTCTGTAGTCACTGTTCGTTTCCTTATTTGTCAGTTATTCGTTGTTATTGGTTTTAAATATTGCGCCGTAGTTTAACGCTTGGAACCCTGGGCAACTAGAGGAAATGGGACTGTTGGGTTCTTGAGCTAATTCAATTTTAAATTTAGAAGGTTAAAAGGTATGGAACAAGCTTATCGATATCCTTTTGATTACATAACAATGATTAAGATGGTCTAACTTTAATAAGACGCAATTTATGGGCAAAACCTAAAATAGGATGAAAAATGAGTAATGAAAATAACCTGAGTAACATAGGGGGGTGTCAGCGCCAACTACCAAACTGATGGAAATCTGTGAGAACGTAGTTAGCGTGTTATACGAACCAACTCGAATAAAACGTCGTGCTAAAGCTGAGACTGACAGAATCAAAACCGTAAGTAATATTGAGATTTCAGAAAGTGAACAAAGAGGGGTAGAGGCATGAATTTACCGAGAAAGAAACAAGAGAACAAAGAAACCATATTAGCTCTAACCATACTTTAACTGAATGAGAGTTCGAGACCAGAAGGAATAAAAGACGCCTGGATCACCCACTTTTTTGAAAAGTGCAGTAATATTTCAGATAGAGGCATGCTGGCGGAGCACCCAACATAATAGGGATGTCTTAA